>OMJG01001167.1_pt1 | contig 16164 bp, 14 predicted proteins | sample 1646431 | NCBI WGS metagenome assembly OMJG01 (sample SAMN03771674, study PRJEB25209) | food metagenome | isolation source: Cotija cheese | place: Mexico:Jalisco,Michoacan | collected 2011-12-12
TAGCGCGCCGCCCTGTCACGGCGGAGGTCGTGGGTTCAAGTCCCATCGGGGTCGCAACGGCGACACAGAGCGCGCAGAACGGCCGGATCCTCGCGGATCCGGCCCTTCTGCGTTCCAGCTCAGGCGGCGGGCCCCTGGGCGAGGGTGACCGAGGCCGTCCGGCTGTCGCCGGTCTGGTCGGTCCAGGTCACGCTGATCTTCTGACCGGGCCGAAAGCCGCTCAGGGCCTTGCTCAGCTCACCCGACGAGGAGACCGTCGTCCCGCCGATCGCGGTGATGGTGTCCCCCTCCTCAAGTCCGGCGGTAGCGGCGGGGGTGCCCTGGAAGACCCCGGCGATGACGGCGCCGCCTCCCCCACTCGTCGCTCCCTGGGTGGCGCCCGGCCCGTAGGCGGTGGTGTCGGCGTCACTGGACACCTCGACTCCCAGGAACGCCGGATATCCGAGCGTCACCGTGCTGCTGGTCTCGCCCTTCCGGATGCTCGTCGCGATCGTCAGTGCCCGCTCGATGGGGATCGCGTAGGCGACGGTCGGCGTGGTGCCGCTGGAAGCCGCGGTGTCCATGCCGACCACCTCTGCCTGAGAGTCGATCAGCGCACCACCGGAATCGCCGGAGACGACGTCGGCCGAGGTCTGCAGCATGTTCCGCAGGGTCTCGCCGGCCACCGCGCCCTCCGATGCGGTGGTCACGCTGGCTTTCAGCGCGGTGATCGTCCCGGCGGCGGCGGTCAGCGAGTCCTGGCCCTCGGCGTTGCCCACCGCGGTGACGGCCTGACCGACCGTCTCCGCGTCGTCGTCGATCCTGATGGTCGCCAGTCCCGATGCCCCCGAGAGTTTCAGGACGGCGACGTCGTCGGTGGTGTCGCTGCCGACAACCGTGGCCGTGTAGGTCTTCCCCGTCGAGGGCACGGTGACCTTGATGGCGGTGGACCCCTCGATGACGTGGTTGTTGGTGAGCACGGTGCCGCTGCTGGTGAGCACCATCCCCGTTCCGGCCCCCTCCTCGCCGGAGTAGCCGAGCACGGTGTCGATGAGGACGACCCCACTCGACTGGGACGCGGTGGCCGTGGTCGCATCCTGGGATGTTCCCGGGCCGACGACGTGATCGTCTCCCGACCCGTTCCCGACGCTGCCGGAGACCATCGACGCCGAGTCCGACGAGGCCGGCTCGTGAGTTACCGGCAGAGTGCCGATGGCCAGCGCTGCCGCCATCGCCGCGGCGACACCCGCCCCGATCAGTGCCCTCCGCCTGTGGTGCCAGGGCCTCCTCGCACTCGTGGTTCCCCCGCTCTCCGCCACGACAGCCACACCCGCCCACCCGGTGGCGTTCCGATCCTCATCCTTCGTCATCGCAATCTCCTCGATTCCGCGAACCTGAAGAGATGGCACCTCCGCACCCGATGGGTGGCATCAGAATCGGCTCTGGCCCGCCTGTGCATTCCCGTGTTCTCCCGGTGCCACCGCAGAACCGGGCTCGGTAATAGGCTGAGCCCCATGTCAGTCCCTCTCCCCCAGCCGGTCGTCGGGCCGCTGACCCCGGCAGCCATCTTCCTCACCCTCACGGTCGAACCCGGCCGCGAGAGCGAGGCGCGGGAAGCGCTGGCCGAGGTGTCCGGACTCGTCCGCAGTGTCGGGTTCCGGGCTCAGGAGGGCGGGTTGACCTGCGTGACCGGCATCGGTTCCGATTTCTGGGACCGGGCCTTCCGCGCCCCGAGGCCGTCGGGTCTCCACCCCTTCATCGCCCTGGACGGCGGCGTCCATCATGCGCCCTCGACCCCCGGAGACCTCTTCTTCCACATCCGGGCGGTGCGCATGGACCTCTGCTTCGAGCTGGCCCGCCAGCTGGGCGACGCCCTGCGCGGCATGGCGCGGATCGTCGACGAGGTGCACGGCTTCCGCTATTTCGAGGCCCGCGACCTGCTGGGATTCGTCGACGGCACCGAGAACCCCGCCGGGCAGCTGGCAGAGGGTGTCGCGATCACCGGGCCCGACACCGATCACCCCGCTTCCAGCTATGTCATCGTGCAGAAGTACACCCACGATCTCGAGGCCTGGGAGCGGCTCAGCGTCGAGGACCAGGAGCACGCGATCGGTCGCACGAAGCTCTCCGACATCGAGTACCCCGACGAGGACAAGCCCGCGAATGCCCATATCGCCCTCAATGTGATCGAGGACGAGGAGGGGAACCAGCGTCAGATCCTGCGCGACAACATGCCCTTCGGAAGCGTGGGCGAGGGCACCTTCGGCACCTACTTCATCGGATACGCCGCCGATGTGACGACCATCGAGACGATGCTGGAGCGGATGTTCATCGGTGACCCGCCGGGCACCACCGACCGGATCCTCGACTTCTCGACGGCCCTCACCGGCGCCCTGTTCTTCGTGCCGAGCCAGGACGCCCTCGACGATCCCGACCTGCTCGACCCTCCGTCCACCTCCGACTCCCCCACGAGCCCCGGACCCCGCGACGACAGTCTTGGCGTCGGCGGGCTTCGCGGCACCCCGCAACTCGGATCGATCCCCACTCCAGGAAGGACCTGACATGAACAACCTGCACCGTGAACTCGCCCCGATATCCGAGGCGGCCTGGAAGCAGATCGACGACGAGGCCCGCGACACCTTCTCGCTGCGGGCCGCCGGGCGTCGCGTCGTCGACGTCCCCGAGCCCGCCGGCCCGACCCTGGGCTCGGTGAGCCTGGGCCATCTCGAGACCGGCTCGCAGACCGACGGCGTCCAGACCAGCGTGTACCGCGTCCAGCCGCTCGTTCAGGTCCGCGTGCCGTTCACCGTCTCGCGCGCCGATATCGACGACGTCGAGCGCGGGGCCGTCGACCTCACCTGGGACCCTGTCGACGACGCCGTCGCCAAGCTGGTCGACACCGAGGACACCGCGATCCTGCACGGCTGGGAGGAGGCCGGGATCACCGGGCTCAGCGAGGCGTCGGTGCACCAGCCCGTCCAGATGCCCGCCGAGCTCGAGCAGATCGACGACGCCGTCTCCGGCGCCTGCAATGTCCTGCGGCTGGCCGACGTCGAGGGGCCCTACGACCTGGTGCTGCCCCAACAGCTCTACACGCAGGTCTCGGAGACCACCGACCACGGCGTCCCGGTCGTCGATCACCTCACCCAGCTGCTGTCGGGCGGCGAGGTGCTGTGGGCGCCGGCCGCCCGGTGCGCGCTGGTGGTCTCGAGGCGGGGCGGGGACTCGTGCCTCTTCCTGGGCCGCGACGTCTCGATCGGCTACCTGTCCCATGACGCGCAGACCGTCACCCTGTATCTCGAGGAGTCCTTCACCTTCCGGGTCCACCAGCCCGACGCCGCGGTGGCGCTGGTCTGAACCCTCAGGTTCAGTCCGAGGACCGCCCGCCGGCCCCGCGTCACTGGCGGTCCGAACGGGTGTGGTGCCCCCGGCGGGATTCGAACCCGCACTTCAGCGGGTTTAAGCCGCCTGCCTCTACCGTTGGGCTACGAGGGCCGGTCCTTCCGGGCCACCAGAAGGATCAGTCGTCGAGCATCCCGGCGGCGATGCCGTCGAGGATGTCGCTCTCCGAGATGATGATCTCATCCGCGCCCATCCGGGCGGCGATCTCCTCGACGATGAGCCCGCCGGCGCAGATCACCTCGGCCCGGCGCCGCTGCAGCGGCCCCATCGCCTCGGTCTGGTCGACCGTCGAGGCGAGCAGCACCTCGGCGACCCGATGGATCTCATCGGTGGTCAACCGTGATGCGTGCACCTTCTCCCGGTCGTAGACCTTCAGGCCCTGGTGGATGGCCGACAGGCTGGTGAGCGTCCCTGCCACGCCGATGACGGTGGCGGCCCGCGAGACGTCGACGGCGCTGCCCTCGAGCATCTGGCGCACCAGCTCCCGCGCCGCCCGGATCTGCCCGGCTGTCGGCGGGTCGTCGTGGAGGAACCGCTCCCGAAGCCGCACCGATCCCACGTTGAGGCTGTCGGCGGCCTCGATGACCGGGCCCCCCGGCCCCTGGCGCCCGAGTACCAGTTCCGTGGACCCTCCACCGCAGTCGATCACCATGGCCGGTTCGTCGGTGACCTCGACCCCCGCCATCGCCCCGGCGAAGGACAGAGCGGCCTCCTCGGCTCCGGGGATCACCTCGGGGTCAACGCCCAGACGCGCCCGCACCCCGGCGGTGAACTCGTCTCGGTTCGAGACGTCGCGGGCCGCCGAGGTCGCCACGAAGCGGATGCGCCCGGCTCCCAGCTCCCGAATCACCGCGGCGTACTGGTCGCAGGCGGCGAAGGTGCGCTCCAGAGCGGCCGGGCTGAACCGGCCGGTGGCGTCGACCCCCTCCCCCAGCCGCACCAGCTCGAGCCTGCGGTCGTGGTCGATGAGCGACCCGTCGGCGCCGCGGGAGGCGACGAGAAGACGGATGGAGTTGGTGCCGCAGTCGATCGCAGCCACCCTCGCCTGCGGGGTCATGAGTTCTCCTTCTCGCTCGTCCCGGTTCCTTCGGCCTCGCCCGACCACGACAGGCCCAGCATCTCGACCACCTCGTCGCCGAACGGATTGACGCCGGGGCCCACCGCCAGGGAGTGGGCCGCCAGGGCGTGGAGGCACTTCACGCGGGTCGGCATGCCACCGGCCGAGACGCCGTCAATCTCAGTGACGGGCTCCAGGCCGGCACGGGCCCCGAACCGGGCCCGATCGGCCAGATAGGACTCGTGGGCGGCCCGGTACCGGGCCGCCAGGTCGGGGTCGGCGGCGAGCCGGGCCGTCATGGCCGCCATCTCGCCGGAGGCCTCCACCGTGCCGATGCGGGAGGCCACCACGGGGCAGGTGAGGTAGTAGGTGGTCGGGAAGGGAGAACCCCCGGGCAGCCGGGGCAGGGTGACGATCACCCCTGGGTCCCCGCAGGGACACCGCCATGCGACCCCCACCACGCCGCGGGGTTCGCGTTCCAGCTGGGCGGCGACGGCTCGGCGGTCGTCCTCGGTGAATGGCTGCAGGGTGGTCACCCGGTCATCATGGCGCCCCTGTGATCCCCTGACAAACCGGCGCACAGGCCGGACTCTCAGCGGGGGGTCTGGGAGGGCACCGCCCGCTGGGGAGAGTCGGCGGTCTTGATGCTGCCGACCATCCTGCGCCACCAGGAGTTCTGCTGGCCGGCCGTCGCGGCGTCTCCCGCGGGCTCCAGCGACACCCCTCCGCCGAGCACCTTGCCGTCCTTGCCGATCACCCGGTAGCCGGTCTCGCCCGGCACCACCCAGCCCAGCTGGGAGCGCGCCTGGGCGCGGACGTAGTTCGGGTCGTCCCAGCGCTTCAGCTCATCCTGGAGACTGGCGATGGACTTCTTGTGCTGGGCCTCCTCATCGGCCAGTCGCGACAGTTCGGCCTTCTGGTTGAAGTAGACGCCGAGGCTCGGGGTGATCATCACGAAGACCACGGCGACCGCGGCGGCGAGGATCAGTGCCCGCCAGGTGAGCCCGATCCTGCGCTGAGGGAACGGCCAGGGGCTGCGCCGCTGGTTCGACCGGCCCGATCCGTTCGATCCGGGGCGGGTCTGGCGGCCCTTCACCGAGGAGGTCCTGGTGGCCCTTCCCGCCCGCGGACGCGTGGGCCCGCGCCGACCGCTGTCGCGGGGCGGCCTCGGAGTCCGTTCGGACGGGGTTCTCGGTGAGCTGGGCATCGGGACCCATCATGGCGCACGGCGCGCCGGAACCGGAGAAATGACACGGCCCCGGGTCGATGACCCGGGGCCGTGCAGATCCGATCAGATCTGTTCAGTTCCTCATATGGAAATCAGGCCTTGAAGCGGGGGAAGGCCGACGCGCCGGCGTACACGGCCTCGTCGTCGAGCTCCTCCTCGATCCTCAGCAGCTGGTTGTACTTGGCGATCCGCTCACCGCGCGCCGGGGCGCCCGACTTGATCTGGCCGGTGCCGAGTGCCACGGCCAGGTCGGCGATGGTGGTGTCCTCGGTCTCACCGGAACGGTGCGACATCATGCAGCGGAAGCCGTTGCGGTGGGCCAGCTCGACGGCGTCGATGGTCTCCGACAGCGAGCCGATCTGGTTCACCTTGACCAGCAGGGCGTTGGCGGCCTTGAGGTCGATGCCCTTCTGGAGGCGCTTCGGGTTGGTGACGAAGAGGTCGTCGCCGACGATCTGGATCTTGTCGCCCAGACGCTCGGTGAAGGCCTGCCAGCCGTCCCAGTCCTCCTCGTCGAGGGGATCCTCGATGGAGACCAGCGGGTAGTTGTCGACGAGCTTCTCGTAGTACTCGATCATCTCGGCCGAGGACTTCAGCGCGCCCTCGAACTTGTACTTGCCGTCCTCGTAGAACTCGGAGGAGGCGACGTCCAGAGCCAGGGCGACGTCCTTCCCGGGCTCGTAGCCGGCGGCCTTGATGGCGTCCTCGATGAGGTCGAGGGCGGCAGCGTTGCTCGGCAGGTCGGGGGCGAAGCCGCCCTCGTCGCCGAGCCCGGTGTTGAGGCCCTTGTCCTTGAGGACCTTCTTGAGGGCGTGGTAGACGTTGGCGCCCATCTCGTAGGCCTCGGAGAAGGAGCCCGCACCGATCGGGGCGATCATGAACTCCTGGATGTCGACGTCGGAGTCAGCGTGAGCTCCGCCGTTGAGGATGTTCATCATCGGGACCGGCAGGATGTGGGCGTTCGGGCCGCCCAGGTACTGGTAGAGGGGCAGATCGGCGGAGGCGGCAGCGGCGCGCGCGGCAGCCAGGGAGACACCCAGGATGGCGTTGGCGCCGAGCTTGCCCTTGTTGTCGGTGCCGTCCAGCTCGAGCATGGCCGAGTCGATGGCCCGCTGCTCGGAGGCGTCGAACCCGAGAACCTCCTCGGCGAGCTTCTCCTTGACGTTCTCAACAGCCTTGAGGACGCCCTTGCCGCCATACTGCTTGTCATCGCCGTCACGCAGCTCGACGGCCTCGAAGGCGCCGGTGGAGGCACCGGACGGAACGGCGGCGCGAGCCTCGGTGCCGTCGTCGAGCACAACCTCGACCTCGACGGTCGGGTTGCCGCGGGAGTCAAGAATCTGGCGAGCGTCGATGAATTCGATGGTTGCCATGGGCCAACCTTTCACAATGGATGGACTTTCCACCCGCCAGCCTAACCGAGGGCCCCGCGACACGCGCGTCGGAGGCCCACACGAGGACCGCTGATCAGGATTCGGGCTCCCCGGTTGCGCATCCGTCCACATCCGCCCGCTCCGCGGCCCTCACCCGGCCCTCCAGCCGCCGGACGGCCTGGCGGGTGGCCTGGTCGGCGTCGATCCCGTTGGCGTGGGCCCGTTCGACCAGGGCCAGGATCTGGTCGCCGACCTCCTCGGCGCCGATCGGCTCGGCGGCCAGCTCGAGGGGCACCCGGTGCTTGCGCACCCGGGCCACCACCTTCACGGCCCTGGCCAGGGCGGACAGGGACTCGGCGATGCCCTCCAGGGAGGACGTGCGGCCCTTCTCGGCGGCCTTGCGGGCCTCCCAGGTGACGTCCATGTCGTCGGGGACCTCGGCCCCGGCGAAGACGTGGGGGTGACGCCGTCTCAGCTTGTCGACGATGCCCCCGGCGACGTCGTGGATGTCGAAGCGGCCCTGCTGCTCGGCGATCCTGGCGTGGAAGACGACCTGGAGGAGGAGATCGCCCAGTTCCTCGACCTGGTCGTCGTCGGTGCCGGCCTCCACGGCGTCGACCACCTCGCCGGTCTCCTCGATGAGGTAGGTGATGAGGCTCTCCTGTGTCTGGCGGGCGTCCCAGGGGCAGCGGTCGCGCAGCACCTCCATGATCTCGACGAGGTCGTCGAGATCGGCGCGCGGCCGCGCCACGGTCACGACCTGGCGCCCGTCCACAGGCTGGACAGGGATCCGGAGCCGGCCACGGCCAGCTGCTCGGGGTACCACTGCCCCAGCCTCGGGTTCACCTGGACACCGAGCTTCTTGACGTCGGCCACCAGGGTCGCGGCGTCCGGGGAGTTGCCCGCCACCGCGTAGAGGGAGGCCAGACGGCGTCCCATGTCGCGGCACACCGGCTTGGTGGCCAGGGCGCTGAGCTGGTTCTGGGTCATGATGACGTCGCGCTGGGCGTTGGTGAGGGTGCGGCCCGATCGGGCCAGCAGCTCCTCGCCGACGGCGGCCTGGACCTCCGTGCTGGCGATGACCTGCCTCGGCGACATGGTCTGGGAGCTGGCCAGATCCGAGCAGTTCGCCACATCCTTCTCGAAGGTGGCCATCGTCACGGCCCGGTCGCCGGCCTGCACCGCGGTGCTGCCCGAGGGGGCGCAACCCGCGGTCCCCAGGGCGGCTGCGGCCGCCACGGCCGCTGCCAGCCGCATCGGCCATCGGGTGCTGGTGCGATGGGGTGACGACGTCGTCATGCCTGAATCTCCTTGTCGATGCGCATCGGGGGTGGCCTAGGCCACAACGCCTGCGATCCTACGCCCGGGCCGGCGTGGGTTCTGCCTTGTGGGCGGGCGGGGCGACGGTGAGGACGTCGGCGACGACCCCGCGTGCCCATTCGAGCAGCTCGGCCCCGCCGAGCGGACGGCCGCCGATCCGGGCGGTCCTGGGCTTGGGCACCAGCACCAGCCCGGCGTTGTCCTTGACCACCGATCCGGGGTACAGCCTCTTGAGTCGCATCACCCGCGACTCGGGCAGGTGGACCGGGGAGAAACGGATGGAGTTTCCGGCGGGCACCACCTCGCGGATCCCCCGCGACCGGCACAGCAGCCGGAACCGGGCCACCCCCAGCAGGGCCTCGACGGTCTCGGGCAGCGGCCCGTAGCGGTCGAGCAGCTCCTCGCGGATGGCGTCGACGTCCTCGTCGGAGCGCACCTCGGCGAGCCTGCGGTACATCTCCAGGCGCAGCCTCTCGGACTCGACGTATTCGGTGGGCAGGTTGGCGTCGACGGGCAGCTCGATGCGCATCTCGGGCTCCTCCTCGGCGTCCTCGCCGCGGAAACTGGCGACGGCGTCGCCCACCAGACGGATGTAGAGGTCGAAGCCGACGTCGGCGATATGGCCGGACTGCTCCCCGCCGAGCATGTTCCCGGCGCCGCGGATCTCCAGGTCCTTCATGGCGATCGACATGCCGGCGCCCAGGTCGGTGTGCTGGGCCATGGTGGCCAGCCGGTCGTGGGCGGTCTCGGTGAGCGGCTTGTCGGCCGGGTACAGGAAGTAGGCGTAGCCGCGCTCGCGGCCGCGGCCCACCCGGCCGCGCAGCTGGTGCAGCTGGGACAGACCCATCCGGTCGGCGCGGTCGACGATGAGGGTGTTGGCGGTGGAGATGTCCAGCCCGGACTCGACGATGGTGGTGCACACCAGGACGTCGGCGCGGCGCTCCCAGAAGTCCACCATGATCTGTTCGAGCTGCTTCTCGTGCATCTGGCCGTGGGCGGTGACGACACTGGCCTCGGGCACCATCTCGCGGATCCGGGCGGCGGTCTTCTCGATGTCCTGGACGCGGTTGTGGATGAAGAAGACCTGTCCCTCACGGGCCAGCTCGCGGCGGATCGCCGCAACCACCTGGCCCTGGTCGTAGGGGCCGGCGAAGGTGAGCACCGGGTGGCGCTCCTCGGGCGGGGTGGCGATGGTGCTCATCTCGCGGATGCCGGTGACGGCCATCTCGAGGGTCCGCGGGATGGGGGTGGCGCTCATCGACAGGACGTCGACGTTGACCCTCAGCTTCTTGAGGGCCTCCTTGTGCTCCACGCCGAAGCGCTGCTCCTCGTCGATGATCACCAGGCCGAGGTCCTTGAAGTGGATCTGGTCGGACAGCAGCCGGTGGGTGCCGACGACGACGTCGATGGTGCCGCGCTGGATGCCCTCCTTGACCTTCCGGGCCTCGGCGTCGGTCTGGAAGCGCGACAGCGAGGCCACGTTGACGGGGAAGCCGGCGTAGCGCTCGGAGAAGGTCTGGGTGTGCTGCTGCACCAGCAGTGTGGTGGGCACCAGGACGGCGACCTGCTTGCCGTCCTGGACGGCCTTGAAGGCGGCCCGCACGGCGATCTCGGTCTTGCCGTAGCCCACATCGCCGCAGACCAGGCGGTCCATCGGGACCACCTGCTCCATGTCGCGCTTGACGTCGGCGATGGTGGTGAGCTGGTCGGGGGTCTCGACGTAGGCGAAGGCGTCCTCGAGTTCGTGCTGCCAGGTGGTGTCGGGGCCGAAGGAGTGGCCCTTGGTGGCCTGGCGGGCGGCGTAGAGCTTGATGAGGCCGGCGGCGATCTGCTTGACGGCCTTGCGGGCGCGGGCCTTGCGCTTCTTCCAGTCGGCGCCGCCCATCTTGTCCAGGGCCGGAGCGTCGCCGCCGACGTAGCGGGTCACCTCGTCCAGGGAGTCCATCGGCACGAAGAGCCGGTCCCCGGGCTGGCCCCTGCGGGCGGGCGCGTACTCGATGACCAGGTATTCGCGGGTGGCTCCGGCGACGGTGCGCTGGATCATCTCGACGTATCGGCCGACGCCGTGCTGCTCGTGGACGACGAGGTCGCCGGCCTTGAGCTCCAGGGGCTGGATCTGGTTGCGGCGCCGGGCGGGCATCTTCTTGGCGGCGCGATCGGCGCCGGGGGCCTCTCCGGTGAGGTCGGCCGAGCCGTGCACCACGAGTTTGAGGCGGTCGCTGGAGAATCCCTGACGCTGGTGGGCCCGCACGATGTGGACGACCGGGTCGGTGGTGTCGGCGTCGACGTCGTCCTCAAGACGTGCGGAGACGCCGTGGTCGGACAGCACCTCGACCATGCGGCGTCCCAGGCCCTCCCCCTCGACGGTGAGGATGACGGTCCAGCCCTCCTCCAGGCGGGTCCTCATGGAGGTGACGGCGGATTCGAGGTCGCCGTGCCAGGGTTCGACGGCGTCGAGATGGAGGTTGAGGGTGTCGGGGGCGGTGCCGAGATCCTCGTCGGTGGCCTGGGAGGGGCCGACCGGGGCGTCGAGGGAGAAGGACGACATGGACCACCAGGACATGCCGCGGTCCAGGCAGCGGGTGCGCACCTCGGCCAGGGTGCGGTATCCCGACGCCGCCAGGTCGATGGGGGCCTGTCCTCCACCGGCGGCGGCCGCCCAGCCGGCGTGGAGGAACTCCTCGGAGGTGGCCACGAGCTCGGCGGCCCGCGACCGGATGAGTTCGGGGTCCGACAGGATCACCAGGGAGTTGGCGGGCAGAACGTCGGACAGCAGCTCGATCCTGTCGACCAGGGCGGGGATGAGGGCCTCCATGCCCTCCACGGCCTGTCCCTGGCCGATCTTCTCGAGCATGTCGGCCAGTTCGGGGTGGTCGGGCAGCAGGGCGCGGGCGCGGGCGCGGGCCTCGGGGGTGAGGATGAGTTCGCGGCAGGGGGCGGCGACGACGTCGTCGTGGGTGTCGTCGGTGGAGCGCTGGTCGGCGACGGTGAAGGTGCGGATCTCCTCCACCTCGTCGCCGAAGAAGTCGATGCGGACGGGGTGGTCCAGGACCGGGGGGAAGACGTCGAGGATGCCGCCGCGCACCGCGAACTCTCCGCGTCGGGTCACCATGTCGACTCGGACGTATGCGGCGGCGACGAGTTCGGTGGCCAGTTCGGTGAGGTCGTACTCCTGGCCGACGGCGATGCGCACCGGGGAGATGGCGCCCAGATCGGCCACCTGGGGCTGGAGGGCGGCGCGGATCGGGGCGACGACGACGGAGGGGGGCGTCAGCCCGTCGGTGCCCATGATCCGCCGCAGCACCGACAGTCGGCGCCCGACGGTGTCGGAGCGGGGGCTGAGGCGCTCATGGGGAAGGGTCTCCCAGGACGGGTAGTAGCAGACCTCGTCGTCGCCGAGCCAGGACTCCAGGTGGGCGGTGACCTCCTCGGCCTCGCGGAAGGTCGAGGTGATGAGCAGGATCGGCAGGCCGCGCCCCGACCCCTCCAGGCCGCGGGCGATCGCCGCCGTCACGGCGGGCCGGGACGGCTGGGCGGCGCCCAGGTCGAGGGTGGGGACGTGGCCGGTGAGGCTGTCCCGGATCGCTCGGGTGAGAACGGGCTCACGGGACAGAAGGGACACCAGACCGCCAAGACTCACCGGGACAGCCTACGTTGCCTCCGCCTACGAGTTGAACCGGTTCTGCGCTGCGCCGAGTCCCTGGGTCATGAGGCATTCCACGGCATCGGCCGCGAGGCTCACCTGGAGGTCGGCCTCGGCCCGCTCACCGGCGGCGAACTTCTTGAGGACGTAGTCGGCCGGGTCCTGACGGCCCGGAGGGCGCCCCACCCCCACCCTCACGCGCAGGAAATCCCCCGACCGCAGGTGTGAGCGCATGGATCGCAGCCCGTTGTGGCCGTTGTCACCGCCGCCCGCCTTGATGCGGATACGGCCGAGATCCAGATCGATCTCGTCATGAACCACGATGATCCGGCCCACCGGGATCCGGTCGAAGTCCGCCACCTTGCGGACCGCCACCCCGGAGTCATTCATATACGTCCGCGAGCGCATCAGCACCACCGGAACGGCCTGGGCCGCGGGCATACCCAGACCGGCGTCGGAGATGCGGGTGCGCGCCGTCTCGGCGCGCAGGCCCCGGGCCGACGAGAGTGTCTCGCCGGCCCGGCGGCACAGCTCGGCCACCACCATCGCGCCGACGTTGTGGCGCGTGGCGGCATAGGCCGGGCCGGGATTGCCCAGCCCGACCACCAGCCAGGGCTGGGTCACTCAGCCTCGTCCTCGCCCTCGGCGGCCTCGGCGTCCTCGCCCTCGGCGGCCTCATCGGTCGGCTCGGGCTCGGCGGCGGGCACCACGATGGACACCGCGATGTCCTCGGGATCACCGGTGAGCTCGACACCCTCGGACAGCGAGATCTCGCCCAGGGTGATGGAGTGGCCGGCGGGCAGGTCGGTGACGTCGACGACCAGGTGCTCCGGGATGTTCAGCGGATCGGCCAGGATCTCGATCTCGTTGGAGTCAACGGTGGCGACGGTGCCGGGCTCGGGCTCGCCCTCCAGACGCAGCGCGACGGAGACGGTGACCTTCTCGCCGCGACGCACGGTGACCAGATCGACGTGACGCACGAAGCCGCGGATGACGTCGCGCTGCACCTCGCGGGGAAGGGCCAGCTGGGCGTCCCCACCCTCGATCTCGATCGACAGCAGCGGGTTCTCGGCGCGCAGCGCCAGCAGGGTCTCGTGACCCGGCAGGGTGACGTGGACGGGGTCGATGCCGTGGCCGTACATGACGGCGGGCACCTTGTCCTCGCGACGGATGCGGCGGGCCGCACCCTTGCCGAACTCGGTGCGCTTCTCGGCCTTGATGCTGATGATGTCAGCCATGGTCTTTCCTCCAACTCGGAACCGGACGGGCTCGACGAGTGGGGACGCCCGGAACTCCGGGCAGCCAGTCGATCACGGACCCGCAGGTCCCTCGCCAAGCGGGTCTGAATGTACGCCACAACCCTCAGGCGGACCAAACCCGACCCGGTCTGCATCGAAAGCACCGGGCTCCCCAGCGCGGTCACGGACCGCACCCGCAGCGCGAGGCCACGGGTGGATCCCAGACCGATGCAGAGCCGCCCGCCGAGGGGGCAGCGAGCCCTGGCGAGCGTGGGGGAGTCACCTCCCCCTCTCGAATCAGCGGAACAGCTGCGCCACCGAGCCGTCCTCGAAGACCTGCTGGATCGCCTTGGCGATGAGCGGGGCGATGGACAGCACCGTCATCTTCGGGATCTCGACGCCGTCGGGCACCTGCAGGGTGTTGGTGACGACGAGCTCCTGGATCGGGGAGGCGTTGATCCGGTCGGCCGCCGGGCCCGACAGCACCGGGTGGGTGGCGGCGGCGATGACCTTCGTGGCGCCGTGGTCCTCCAGGGCCTTGGCGGCCTGGCAGATGGTCCCGGCGGTGTCGATCATGTCGTCGACCAGGATGCAGGTCTTGCCCTTCACCTTGCCGACCACCTCGTGGGTGGTGGCCTCATTGGCCTTGTTGGGGTCGCGGCGCTTGTGGATGATCGCCAGCTGGCAGCCCAGCTTGTCGGTCCACTGGTCGGCCAGCCGGACGCGTCCGGCGTCCGGGGAGACGACCACGATGTCCTCCTGGCCGTACTTGTCCTTGACGTAGTCCGACAGCACCGGCAGGGCCCACAGGTGGTCCACCGGGCCGTCGAAGAAGCCCTGGATCTGGGCGGCGTGGAGATCCACGGCCATGATCCGGTCGGCTCCCGCGGCGGTGAACAGGTCGGCCATCAGACGCGCCGAGATGGGTTCGCGGCCCAGGTGCTTCTTGTCCTGGCGGGCGTAGGGGTAGAAGGGGGCGACGACGGTGATCCGCTTGGCGGAGGCGCGCTTGAGGGCGTCGACCATGATGAGCTGTTCCATCATGGCCTCGTTGACGGGGGCGCAGTGGGACTGGACGACGAAGGCGTCGCAGCCGCGCACCGACTCCTCGAACTGCACGTAGATCTCCGAGTTGGCGTAGGTCACCTGGCGGGACGGCACCAGCTCGACGCCCAGTTCCTTGCCGATCTCCTCGGCCAGTTCGGGATAGGCCCGCCCCGAACACAGCATGAGGTGTTTGTTGTTGGGTCGCGTGGCACCGCTCACAGATGTTCCTCCGGGCTGGATGTGGTCTCTGGTGTTCCGGACCTGTGGTCCGAGCTCTGTGGCGGAGCGTCCTGCCCCTGATGCCGGGCGACCCAGCCCGGGCTGATGTGGCCGCGCTCCCTCGCGACGGCCAGGGCCCCGGCGGGGACGTCCTGGGTGATGGCCGATCCGGCCGCCAGGAAGGATCCCTCCGCGATGTCGACCGGTGCGACGATCACGACATTCGACCCGACGAAGGCTCCGTCACCCACCGTCGTGGTGCTCGTGGTGCTCCCGTCGGTGTTGGCGAACATCGTCCCGGCGCCGATGGTGACGTCGCGCCCCACGGTGACGTCGCCGGCGTAGACGAGCCTGGGCACCGCGGTGCCCGAACCCAGATGCGCGTTCTTGGTCTCGACGAAGGCGCCGATCTTGACGCCGGCGTCCAGCACGGTTCCGGGCCGCAGGTTGGCCCAGGGGCCCACCCGGACACCCTCGCCCACCACGGCCAGGGTGGCCTCGGTGCGGCTGACCACAGCCCCGGCGCCGACCTCGCAGTCGGTCAGGGTGGTGTCGGGCCCCACGGTGGCGCCCTCGCCGACGCTGGTGGCGCCGTTGAGAAGGGTGCCCGGGAGGATGGTGACGTCGGTGCCCAGATCGACGTCGGGCTGGATCCAGGTGGTGTCGGGGTCGGCGACCGTGACCCCGGCCCGCATCCATCCCTCGACGATGCGGCGGTTGACCTCGGCATTGATCCGCGCCAGCTGGACCCGGTCGTTGACCCCCTCGGTCTGCCACAGGTCCTCGGTGCGGTAGGCGCCCACACCGGTCAGCGAGCGGTCGGATCCCGACAGCCGGCCCGAGGCGGCCATCGTCACCACATCGGTGAGGTAGTACTCGCCCTGCGCATTGTCGTTGGACAGGGCGGCCACGCCCTGCTGGAGGGCCTCGGCGTCGAAGACGTAGATGCCGGAGTTGATCTCGGAGATGAGCCGCTGGGTGGGGCTGGCGTCCTTGTGCTCGATGATCCCCGCGACCCTCTCCCCCTGCCGCAGGATCCTGCCGTAGCCGGTGGGGTCGGGGACGTCGGCGGTGAGCACGGTGGCCAGGTATCCGCCGTCGCGGTGGGCCTGGACCAGCTCGGCGAGCGTCTGGGAGGTGAGCATCGGGACGTCGCCGTAGGTCACCACGACCTCCCCGGACAGATCCCCGAGCCCCTCCAGGCCGCGCGCCACGGCATGCCCGGTGCCCTTCTGCTCGGCCTGCACGGCGGTGGTGACGTCGGGGGCGTCGTCGGCCAGATGGGCCTCGACCTGATCGCGGAGATGACCCACCACCACGACGAGATGGTCGGGGTGCAGCCCTCGGGCCGCGGCCACCGCCCAGGACAGCATCGGCCTGCCGGCGACCTCATGGAGCAGCTTGGAGCGCTGCGATTTCATCCGGGTGCCGCCTCCGGCCGCCAGCACGATCACGGCTGACACCCCGCTGATGTCGGGCTGGTCGCTCGTCGTGGTCAACGTCTCACTCCCCTGTCCTGTCGCACAGTTCGCCTGTCTCCAGTCTGTCGCACCTCGTCCGGGATGGCCACCCGATGGTCGCCACCCGTTCAGCAACCGGACACCAGCTCCCCGGGCAGGAGTCGAACCTGCGTCGCTGATCCTGATTCAAAGTCAGGC
>OMJG01001169.1_pt1 | contig 16158 bp, 13 predicted proteins | sample 1646431 | NCBI WGS metagenome assembly OMJG01 (sample SAMN03771674, study PRJEB25209) | food metagenome | isolation source: Cotija cheese | place: Mexico:Jalisco,Michoacan | collected 2011-12-12
CTCATTATATTGTGTCAAATTTGTAATCAATACCTATATATAGTATGATACTGACTATTGACAAACAACATCTTGCGTATTGGCATAAGAAATCGTTACATAATAGTTCAGAAGGGGGATAATCGAATTGATAAATATCAAGGAACATTTAAAGGTAAAAGTTAGTTTACCAACAGAAGTTGTAAAACGTGATGGTTATCCGGTAAAATTTCAACTTTATAAATTAGAAAACGTGCTTGAAAATTTAAATTTAGAAGCAAAATCTTCTACCTTGTTAAATACACTACTGGCTTCTTTTAACGGGCAAAGTTCGATCACCGCGCAGGAACTTTCTCAAAAAATGGTCGAAGTACTCGAGCATTTTGGTTATCAAAATGAAGCACAAGCATATCTTACTTATCGGCAAAAAGAAGAGCAATCATGGAAAGAACAGACCGACCCACGTACAAGGTTAGAGAGGCTGCTTTCACAAGATCCAGAATTAGTACATGAAAATGCCAACAAGGATAGTAATGTTTTTAATACACAGCGTGATCTGACAGTTGGGACGGTAGGAAAGACTTTAGGCCTTAAGTTAATGCCACAACATGTGGCTAAAGCACACTTACGTGGTGATATTCATTATCATGACCTTGATTATACTCCGTGGAGCCCGATGACTAACTGCTGTTTGATCGATTTTAAAGAAATGTTGACTAATGGCTTTAAAATCGGTAATGCTGAGGTCGTAAGCCCACACTCGATTCAAACTGCAACGGCTCAGATGTCACAAATTATTGCCAATGTTGCTTCTAGTCAATATGGTGGATGCTCAGCCGACCGTGTCGATGAACTCTTAGAGCCGTTTGCGCTTAAAAATTATCACAAACATTTGGTAGAAGGGGCGGAATTTATTGACAGTCAGGAAAAAGTCGAGCAGTTTGCAAAGAAACGGACTAAAAAAGATATTTATGACGCCATGCAAGCCCTGGAATACGAAATCAATACTTTGTTTTCATCGCAAGGACAAACGCCATTTACCACTTTAGGATTCGGTTTAGGAACTTCGTGGATCTGTCGTGAGATCCAGAAATCTATTTTAAGGATCAGGATCACTGGCTTAGGTAAGGAAAAGAGAACGGCTATTTTCCCTAAACTCGTTTTTACAATTAAAAAAGGGGTCAACTTCGCACCAACAGACCCTAATTATGATGTTAAAGAATTAGCGGTCGAATGTGCAACTAAAAGAATGTATCCGGATGTTTTAATGTACGATAAAATCAAAGAAATCACCGGGAGCTTTAAAGTTCCGATGGGTTGCCGTTCCTTTTTACAAGGCTGGACAGATGAAAACGGGGTCGAAATCAATTCTGGACGGATGAATCTCGGTGTTGTGACAGTTAATTTACCCAGGATAGCTTTAGAATCTCATGGCGATTTTGACTTGTTCTGGCAAATCTTTGAGGAACGAATGAATATTGCTAAAACTGCGTTAGATTTCAAAGTTAAGCGTGTCTTAGATGCAACTCCTGAAAATGCGCCGATCCTTTACCAGTATGGGGCATTTGGCAAGCGTCTTAAACCGGATGATGATGTGTCAGTGATGTTCGATCATGAACGTGCTACTGTTTCTTTAGGGTATATTGGATTATATGAAGTTGGGACCGTGTTTTTTGGCCCGAACTGGGAAAAAAATCAGGAAGCCCATGACTTTACAGTTTCGATCGTGCGCTCTTTAGATGCTCATTGTAAAAGGTGGTCCAAAGAAACAGGCTATCATTTTAGTGTATATTCTACGCCTAGTGAATCTTTGACTGACCGCTTTTGCAGGCTGGATCTGGCAAAATTTGGTGAATTGAAAGATATTACAGCTAAGGAGTACTACACTAATAGTTTTCACTATGATGTTCGCAAGCATCCTACACCATTTGAAAAGTTGAGTTTCGAAAAAGATTATCCGCAGTATGCAGCTGGTGGTTTCATTCATTATTGCGAATACCCAAATCTTAAACAAAACCCTAAAGCTTTGGAAGCAGTCTGGGATTGGGCCTACGATAAAATCGGCTATTTAGGTACAAATACTCCGATCGATCACTGTTATAAGTGTGGTTTTCAAGGTGAGTTCAAGGCTACTGCACGCGGTTTTGAGTGCCCCGATTGTGGAAACCATGACCCTAAAACTTGTGATTGTGTCAAGCGGACTTGCGGCTATTTAGGTAATCCATTGCAAAGACCAATGGTTCACGGCAGACATGTGGAGATTGCTTCTCGTAAGAAAAATATATCAAGTGAGATGAGATAAATGGGAGAACAGATCCGGATCACAGTTCACGGCGACACGGATTTTGTTGATAAATCCAGTTTAGCTCAAACAGACCCTGCTAAAGTAAAAAAAAGACGAGAGCGCAAAAGCAAACGAGTACGAGCACCGAAAAATCCTCGTCCGCAAGAATGGTTAGCAAAGGATCTGTCTCAAGGTTATATTGCTGATTATAAGCCGTTTAACTTTGTTGATGGAGAAGGGGTTCGTTGTAGTTTATATGTCAGCGGGTGTCTGTTTGCATGCCCAGGGTGCTATAACAAAGTTGCTCAGCAATTTAAATATGGACATCCTTATTCTAAAGAATTAGAAGATCAGATCGTGGCCGATATAGGACAAAGTTTTTGTCAGGGTTTGACCTTATTGGGTGGAGAACCGTTCTTAAATACTCAAGTTTGTTTATCTCTGATCGACCGTTTAAGAAAAGAATATGGCTCCAGTAAAGATATCTGGTCATGGACAGGCTATACGTGGGATGAATTACAAAAAGAGTCTGCTGATAAATTAGAAATGCTCTCTAAGATCGATATTTTAGTTGATGGTCGCTTCTTAGAACCGCTAAAAGATTTAACTTTGCAATTTAGAGGAAGTTCTAACCAAAGGATCATCGATGTGCAAGCATCTTTGAAAGCTGGTAAAGTCGTGCTATGGAAAAATTTAGTTCGCTAGTTAAAAAAGTAGCAAGCGCCTATTATTGAGCCTGCTGCTTTTTTGTAGTATTTTTTATCATGGATTTTGATAAAACGTGATTATTTTATAAATAAAGTTTTTCGAGATAAATCTGCCAACATATAAATTTATTAGCTCAATATACATTAGATATAGTTAATAATTAGAGTTACATAAAAGTTATCTAATGAAAAACGTTATATATATATATATCAATGCTATTTATGACTATTTAGACTAATTCTAAATAAAAAAATAGTATTTTTACAAAAATATTTCAAAATAAGGTTTTATTTGTGTGAAATTAGTGTATAATAATGAGTGTAGAGAATATGGTGTTTGAATATGGTTTAACTATTAAAGGAGCGATTTACATGGTTACATTATATACGTCACCAAGTTGCACTTCATGTCGGAAAGCTCGCGCATGGTTAACAGAACAGAATATTCCTTTTAAGGAACGCAACATCTTTTCAGAACCGCTCAGCATTAATGAGATTAAACAGATTTTACAGATGACTGAAGATGGAACTGAAGAGATCATCTCGAAGCGTTCAAAAGTTTATCAAAGCTTAGATGTTGACTTAGATGAACTTCCATTAAAAGAATTATTTGATTTAATTCGTAAAAATCCAGGTCTCTTGCGTCGGCCAATTATTATGGATGACAGACGTCTCCAAGTTGGTTACAACGAAGATGAGATCCGTCGGTTCTTGCCACGTGATGTTCGGGCAATGGAGTTAAAAGAAGCTCAAGCTTTGGCAGGATTTTAATTAAGAAGGTCAAACCGTCTGTGAATGCAGGCGGTTTTTTTGTCCTATGTGGGCTAGACTGTGTATTTTTTGGTCAATGCGTGGTACAATCGAACTAATTGTTAAAATAGAGTTGTTTAGTTAAATTGAAAGGTGGGGCGACCACAGATGGAAATGGAGAAAATCAATGACAACACGATTCGAGTTCTTTTAGAAAACCAAGATTTGGCTGATCGTGGAGTTACAGTCCTAGATCTGTTAGGGAGCCAAAGTGAGATCGAAAGCTTCTTTTATAGCATTTTGGATGAAGTGGACGTTGATCATGAATTTAGAAATATTGATGCCGTAACTTTCCAAGTTTTACCTAACAGGAATGGTTTAGAGCTTTTTATTTCTAAAGTCGACCCTAACAACATGGACAAGATGCCTTATAATCCAGCCAATGATCACACCAATGATGCTTCGACTGATGAAATCAAGAAAACTTTAGATCAACTGAATATGAATGGCTTTGGAGTTAACGATGATGTAGCTGATTATATCCAAAACCATATCTCTAATTATCGAGATGAGAGAAAAACGAAGATTCAGGCGAGCGATGATCAGCAACAACATGATGATCAACTGACGATCAAACATTATGTAGTCGGATTTTCAGACTTCGAAGATTTTATTGAACTTGTAAAGACGGTCGGTGATAGTGATGTCACAGCTAGTTTATATATGTATAAATCACAATATTACCTTGACTTGGCCTTCGATACTCATGAGGTGTCGGTTGAACGGATCAAGGATTTTATGAGCAACATGTATGAATACGGACAGACTGTCACATTTGGATCAGCTCTTTTACGTGAAAGAGGACATGTGATCGTTGAAAATAATTCATTTCACTGGGCTCTGAGTTATTTTAAGTAGTCTCTTTTAGAAAAACTTAAATATAAATTAGCAAGAATCAGCTTTTTTCAGAAGTAGTAGGAAAAAAGCAGATTCTTGCTTTTTTTGCGTATTTTTTTATGGAGGTGTCAGGATGTTTTATGCAAAAGACCAACATGGAAACTATATCAGCGCGGAAAAAGCAAGCAAACAAAGTAGTTATTTTTGTCCAAGTTGTTTGGAAACAGTAGTTTTAAAACATGGACAGTTAAAAATAGCCCATTTTGCGCATCGAAAGCATGGTTGTTATGCGTTTAGCGAAGGTGAAACAGCAGAGCATTTGGCTGGGAAAAAATTATTGGCCTCTTGGTGTTATCAGTTTCATTGTCAAGTTGAATTGGAAGCATATCAAGAAGATTTTCGCCAAAGACCTGACGTTTTATGCCGTTTTAAAGATGGACATCGGCTTGCCTTTGAATTTCAATGCGCTCCTCTAACTGCAACAGCAATGTTTCAACGTTCGGCAGGCTATCAACAGCATAACTTCAAGTATGTTTGGATCTTAGGTCGACGTCATTATCCGCAGCGAAACTTGACTCAGCAAATCGCACAGTTTATTCGTTGGCACCATAATTTAGGCTTTTATTTGATTTATTTAGATACAGTTTATGAGCGGTTTGAAGTATTATATGGGATACAGATGGCCGATTTGCTGCCATTGAAGTATATGCGTTTTTTTGCCAGTAATTTAAAAGAATTAGAGAATTTTTTACATACTGACCACCACATTCGCTATTTTAGATTGACTAATTCAGAACAAGAAAAACAAATACGTCATTTGGTTTTTAAAATGCACCAGCGAAGTCGGCAAATTTATAGACTGCAAAACATGTGTTACGAGCGTCGGCTTTCATTTATTGATCTTGTAAAAGGGGTGCTCACAGCCGAGTATTTTCCGCCAATTTACCGGCAGCCGGCTTTTTTGTGGAAGGCACGTTTTTGTTTGTTGTTTCCTAGAAATGCAAAAAATACCAGCATGAAGAAGTTCTTGAATCAACACAATATCTTTATAATGCCGTTTGTTTCTTTGAATCAGTTTTGCTATTCAGAATGGACGGAGTTTCAAAAAATGACTGGTAAAATTGATTTTAGTCAAAATTATCGCTACAATTGATTGCAATACGAGAATTCCAAGTGACGAATAAGCTTTGTAGAACCAAAACTAATATCGTTTTTAGCTTATCTTATGCAGCGATTTTAGTTTTCCATTATTCGCTCGTTTCTTGTGACTCTTTTAAATATGAGGAGGTCAGTTATGTCTGAAGTTAAAAAAGTACCACAACGAAGTGAAGTTGCTCCGGAGTTGACCTGGAATCTGGGTTTAATTTTTGCGACTGATCAAGATTTTGAAGATGCATTTAAAAAGGTTAATATCGAAGCTGAGAAATTTAAGGGATATCAGGGCACTCTTTGTGATGGACCAGCTGCATTATTAGCTGCTGTCAAAGCCTTGTTGGACGTGTACCGTTTATCCGAAAAGGTGTATGTATATGCTAGTATGAAAAATGATCAGGATACAACGAATTCGAAGTATCAAGGTATGTTTTCTAGGGTTCAGGCACTAATGGCGTCAATAGAAGGAGAATTAGCTTGGTTTGACCCAGAACTTATGAGCCTAGGTAAAGAAAAGGTGCAAGAGTATTTACAACAGGAGCCAGAACTTAAAGAATATTCTCATTTATTTGAGGACACCTTACGTTTTGCTGAACATACTTTAAGCGCGCCGGAAGAAAAATTATTAGCTTCGATGGGAGATATTTTTGCTGTTCCGGAAAATATCTTTTCAGTCCTAGATGATGCGGATCTGAAGTTTGCTGATGTGATCGATCAAAATGGTGATAGAACTGAGCTGACTGATAGTACATACAGCCAACTGATCCAGTCTACAGATCGCGAGATTAGAAAGCAGGCTTTTACCAAATTATACGAAGTTTACCACCAATTCTTACGAACTTTCGGTAAAACACTTGGGTCTCATGTTCATATTCAAAACTATGATGCGAAAGTCCGACATTATGGTAGTGCAAGACAAGCAGCATTAAATGCAAATAATATTCCAGAAACGGTTTATGATAACTTAGTTCAGACTGTTCATCGCCACCTTGATCTGTTACAACGTTATGTTGGTTTGCGAAAAAGAGTCTTGAAATTAACTGATTTGAGCATGTATGATCTTTATACGCCATTGACAGGTAAGCCTGAATTGACGTATACATTTGAGGAAGGTAAAAAAATTGCTTTAAAGGCATTGTCAGTTTTGGGCTCGGATTATGTTGGACAGGTTCAAAATGCCTTTGAAAAACGGTATATCGATGTTATTCCTAATAAAGGGAAAAGAGGGGGAGCTTATTCAGGCGGCGGCTATGATACACCACCATATATTTTATTGAACTGGAACGATGATCTGGATAGTTTGTATACTTTAGTTCATGAAATGGGACATAGCATGCATAGCCAACTGACCAAACAGCATCAGCCCTTTCAATATGGTGACTATTCTATTTTTGTGGCTGAGATCGCTTCAACTACAAATGAAAATTTGCTGACTGCTTACTTATTGGAACACGAAGCTGATCCAGCTGTTAGAGCATATGTTTTAAATTACTATTTGGACGGCTTTAAGGGTACAGTCTATCGGCAAACACAGTTCGCTGAATTTGAACAGTGGCTCCATGAAACAGATGCAAAAGGAGAATCTTTGACAGCTGATGAAATGTCGACTAAATACTTGGACCTTAACCGACAATACTATGGCAAAGAAGTCGGCAGTACCCCACAAATCGCTGACGAGTGGGCTAGGATCCCACATTTTTACTATGATTTTTATGTTTACCAATACTCTACAGGTTTTGCTGCAGCGACAACATTAGCTAATAATATTCTAGATGACCAGCCTGAAGATACTGCAGCCTACCTTCATTACTTGCAATCAGGAAGTTCAGACTACCCGATCAACATTATGAAACAAGCTGGGGTAGATATGACTAAAGTTGATTATTTAGAAAATGCTTTTACTGTCTTTGAGAAGCGACTTGAGGAACTGAAACAATTATTAAAATAGGGACATATTCCCTACAAAAAAGACCCGGCCATTTAAATTTTGGTCGGGTCTTTTGAATGATATTAACTAATTATTGCTGTCAATTTGAATTTTAAGTGGAGTACGATTAGATTTTAAAAATGAATTCATCTGTGAGTGGCACCCGCAGTCTTTTCAACTAAATCAGTTGGCATTCTACCAGCAAGGATCTCCTTTAAAACATGATCGGACTTGCACGCATCCATGGCAATGCCGCAATCATAACCTTTAACGTTAAATAAGACAACCGTTGGATGATGCTTAACGTTCATTTCTGCAGCAGTTTTTTGATCTTTCATAAAAGATTTAGCAGTGAATTCGGAGTTTCGGTCATGGATAAACATTTCCTTATCCAACCCGCTCTCTAAAGCTGCTTGCATAGCAATATCATTGGTATAATTGCCATCAACAGAATATTCCATTTGCCTTTGAATGCTTAACAAAAAATTTCTTCCACGCTTTTTACCTTGAAACAAAGACGCTTTAAAATCTAATGCAGCATGATAAATGTTCATAACTAACTTATTGCGGGTCGCTAAATCTGTCCGGGACTTGCCATTCATTTCCATAATGTCTTGCACACTTTGCATATTCATTAAAGGAATGAAGCGGAAACGAACATCTTCTCTAGCTTCTTGGATCATATCCAAAATATTTTGCTCGGCATGATAACAAGTACTACCGATAGGGTTGATAAATAAATACATTTCTAACAAAATTGTTTCCTCCAAAAACTAACTGTCTTTTTCATTAGATGTTATCCTCACTTTACCAGACTTATTTTTAATTGCAATGAATGTGTTTATCACAAACATTATCTGAAAAAAGAAGTTAAAGTTGCTATTTTATAATAAGCGTAAATCTAAATTTACATAGGCGCTTTTCACCTAAACTTTTATTCCGTTAATTGAAACCTTACCTATTATAGTGAATCTGTTTGTAAATTTAAAGTAAAATACATTATTTTTTGGTATATACCATAACTTTTTTTAACAGATCCCAGATTATTGGTTTGAGCTCAAATATTCATGCCATAGATTAACAAAAAATAGAGTAGCTTGCAAAAATAGTGCTTAAATTTAGCAGTAAAAACTCAGATTTTCTAAGGAAGCAAAAAAACTGATCTTTAAAAATTTTAAAAAATTAAAAAAGCTTGGAGGTAAGTGGGCAAAAGCGAATATAGTGAACTTAAAAAGCGAAGTGCGCATTTTGCATTATGCTGTTTAAATTGGATAAACAAAACTTCTTGCTTGCTGCAGCCCGACTAAAAAATAAAGTCAAAATTCAAATGATTTAGTAACTGTGGTACACTAGGTAAGTGAATGAGGGCATGGTAACATTGGCTTTTTATCTATTATATTCAAGTGCTTCAGTATTTAAGTAAATCAAGCAAAAGAGGAAAGTTATGAAAATCGAGATTTTTGCAAATGACTCAGATAAATCATTAGCAATCAAGCAGCAGCTGCAAAAAAAGCTGGCTGATAGACATTTTATTTTTGACTCCGAAAATCCCGATATCGTGATCACTGTCGGAGGTGATGGAACATTACTTTCTGCTTTCCATCATTATGAAAAACAGTTAGATCAGATCCGCTTTGTTGGCGTTCATACTGGTCATTTGGGCTTTTATACAGACTGGCGCGATGGTGAGATCGATGATTTGGTCGTTAGTTTACAATCTGATAACAGGCAATCAGTTTCATACCCGTTGTTAGATGTTAATGTTTTGACACGTAAGGATGGTGAAGTTCATCAATTCTTAGCACTGAATGAATCATCTATCAGGAGAGTCGGTCCGACTATGACATCTGACGTATATATAGGTGGAGACTTGTTTGAACGTTTTCGTGGTGACGGTTTGTGTGTGGCAACACCAACGGGATCTACCGGATATAGTAAGTCGTTAGGCGGAGCTGTTGTTCACCCAGACATGCCCGTTTTACAGTTGGCTGAGATCAGTTCGATCAATAACCGAGTTTTTAGAACAATCAGTTCACCTTTGATCATTAGCCCTAACGACTGGGTAACTATTCGACCCGTTAGCCCTGGTAGCAACCAAGATTTCTTGTTGGCAGTAGATTCGCGCTACTACCATACTACTGATGTTGCTCAGATCACATATAAAGTTTCTAAGAAAAAAGTTTATTTTGCCAAGTATCGTCACAACGGTTTCTGGAATCGTGTGAAAGATTCATTTATTGGTGACGAGCAATGAAATTTGAGTGGCAATATTTGGGGGACTCAGAGATCAGACTGAAGTCCTTTTTAAAACAACAACATGTTTCTCGCAGATTATTAGCTAAGATCCGTCATGAAGGCGGGGAGATCTTGGTTGATAATGTTTCAGGACGAACGATCGATAAAATTCATTCAAAACAAGTTGTTACGCTGCTCTTGCCTCCTGAACACGGACGTAAGACAGAACTTGTCCCATCTTATGTGCCGCTTGATATTATTTACGAGGATCGTGACTTGTTAATTATTAATAAACCTGCTCATTTAACCTCGGTCCCATCGAAACTCTACTTGAATGATTCATTGGTCAATCGGGTTTGCGGCTACTATGAAGTTCGTAATTATCGGGGGCTTATTCCACACATTGTTTCAAGGCTCGATCGGGATACGAGCGGCTTAGTTTTATTTGCTAAGCACCGTTATGCTCACGCGTTGTTAGATATTCAAATGCAACAAAGAAAAATATCCAAACAGTATGTGGCACTAGTAGAAGGTCAGTTAGCACAAAGCGATGAATTTGATGTACACGCCGCGATCGGACGCGATCCGCAAAGTCTGTTCAAACGTCAAGTTGTAACGGATGGGCAGCAAGCCCTGACTCATATTAAATGTTTGCAAAGCAGTGCCGCAGGTTCGTTGCTTTTAGTACAGCCTAAAACAGGGAGAACACACCAAATCAGAGTCCATTGTGCAAGTATCGGTCATCCATTATTAGGGGATACGATGTATGGTGGTCATTTTAAGGGCGGATTGTACCGTCAGGCGTTGCATTGTTACCGGTTGACTTTTAAACATCCGTTAACAGGAAAAATCATGACCTTCACTGCTCCATTAAAAAAAGACATGTCCGAATATATGAAGAATCTTTAGAAGAGGTATAAAAATGGCCGATAAACAAATGCAAAATGCAAATAAAAACGACCAGATCGCTCAACTGTTGTCCGATCAAAAAGCTAAGTTATTTCGGCGTGAATATCTAGACTTACATGTCCATGAACAGGCACAAATTTTTTCAGACCTGGACCGAACATTGCGCAGCAGAGTCTATCGGTATTTAAGTGCCGAAGAGGTCGGCGATATGTTCGATGCGATCGAAGAAGAACCAGAGGATGTAGTTAGATATTTTAAAGAAATGCCGGTTCAATATGCTGCCAAAGTTATTGACGAAATGTATACCGATAATGCGGTCGATATTTTAGCCTATGCGCAAAATAAAGATCTGACTCATTATTTGTTGGCACTGCCAGAAGAACGCTCTGCAGAGATTCGTGAGTTGCTGCATTATGAGGATAAAACTGCCGGTGCTTTGATGACGACTGAGTATGTCGATATTTTTGCCGACCAGGATATTAGTTCTGCGATCAAAGATATTCGTGAAGAAGCAGCAGACGCAGAATTGATCTATTATGCTTATGTTGTGACTAATGATAATGAATTGATCGGAGTCGTGACTTTGCGTGATTTACTAACTAATCCGGAAGAGACTCAAATTTCTGAGATCATGACTGAACCTGTGATCTCGGTACCAGTCGATGAAGATCAGACCGAAGTTGCACAGAAAGTGCGTGATTATAACTTCGTGGCTTTGCCAGTTATTGATTATGCAAATAAATTAGTCGGTATTATCAATGTTGATGATGTTATCGATGTTATTGATGAAGAAAATGCCGGTGAATATTCAGGTTTGGCTGGTGTTGATACTGAAGAAACTCCAGAAAACCCATTTCAAGCTTCACTCAAACGTTTGCCATGGTTGTTGATTTTACTGTTGATGGGGATGTCAACTACTACTTTGATCGACCATTATGAAGTTTTGATTTCTCAGGCCAGTATCCTTGCGGTTTTTGTTTCTTTGATCACGGGGACTGCAGGTAATGCTGGTACCCAGAGTTTAGCTGTGGCGATCCGTGGGTTGTCTAACAGTGAAGAAGATCGGCGCTCAGGTTTGAAAACAATTTTTAACGAGCTACTTACGGGATTGTTTGCCGGTGTGACAACAGGCCTAGCTGTTTTCTTACTCGTCGGTTTTTGGAAAGAAAATTTTATTTTAGGTTTCGTGATCGGTATCTCGATGTCAACAGCGATCACGGTTGCAACTGTGGCGGGCAGTATTATTCCGTTGATCATGGATAAAGTGGGGGTGGACCCTGCCGTTGCGTCAGGACCATTTATTTCCACTTTAAGTGATTTGACCTCAGTATTGATTTACTTTAATATTGCACACTTATTCTTAAGTTTCTTCTTGAATAATTAAAAAGCAATTCTCAAACAGCTAAGTGAGAATTGCTTTTTGTGTGTTCATATAATTAATAAACTGCTATAGCTCAGTTTTGGGAACTGTCTCTGACCACAAGCCTGACTCCACATGTTATTTTTTTTGGAACATTTTCAAAATTAGATGAAGATAACTGCGCTGTTAAGAGTTTGACTGCCGTTATTCCCATTTGCTTAGTTGGAACATGGACACTGCTGAGTTTAGGATAAACAAATTCAGCTAATGAAGAATCATTAAACGAAATGACACTAATATCTTCTGGAACTTTGATGTTTTTTTCTTGTAAGGCTCGTAATGCGCCCACTGCCAAAGAATCGTTGGCCATGAAAAATGCTTCAGGCAGATCGTTTTTTAAATCGACCAAAGCTTGCTGCATCATTTGGTAACCAGCATCCATAGTGAAGTCACCAACGTAAACATAGCGACTATTATACTTTTTTTGAGTTGTCAGTAATTTTTTAAAGGCTAAAAAACGTGGGTCAAGCAGGCTTTCCTCTTGGTCGGATGTATGTTCTTCACCGGCTAACATGCCGATTTTTTTTAGACCGGCTTTTTCGAATTGCGCCAAGACTGTAGTCACACCGTTTTCGAAGTCAGGAACCACACAGCTGTAACCAGCAAAGAGGGTATCGCAGTCAACAAAAATGATGTGGTCTGAGAGCTGCCCCAACTCTTGTATCTGAGGAGTGCTAAACTTGCCTAAAGCTAATATTCCGTCACAAGCTGCTGCCTTTTCTAAGGGATCCGTATGGAACAGTCGTGTGATGCGATAGCCTAGTTCTTGTGCTTTTTTTTCGATACTTTCGCGTAAAGAAAAGTAATAGCGGTCATTTAATTCTTGTTGTTCGGTATACCACTCGATGATCGCCAGTGTCTTTTTTGTTGTTTTTTTAGTTGCCCGGCTACCAGTTTTTTTGTAGTTTAACTGATGTGCAGCATTGAAAATGCGTTCTTTTGTTTCTGTGCCGACCGACATACTTGAATCATGGTTTAAGACCCGTGAGACTGTGGCTGATGAAACTTTGGCCAGGTGGGCAATGTCTTTAATAGTTGCCATTCGTGCACATCCTTCCATTTATAATATAGTTTTATTTTACCACAGTGATTAATTAAGTAAATATATTAGTAAAACATTGATGATTTTAGTAAAATAGTTTACAATGAAAATGTTAAGCGTTTACTTAAAAATCTGGGAGGCTTTATCAATGGACAAACAAGAACTTATTACAGCATTTACTAATATCTACCAATCAAAACCAAGCGCGGAATACTTTTCACCGGGACGGATCAACTTGATCGGTGAACATACTGACTACAATGGGGGACATGTTTTCCCGTGTGCGATCTCATTGGGTATCTGGGGCGCTGTCGCTAAAAGAACAGATCGAAAAGTGCGTCTTTATTCTGGCAATTTTACTGATCTTGGTGTGGTTGAAGCTGACCTTGATTCTTTGGAATATAGCAAGAAAGATTCGTGGGCTAACTACGCCAAGGGAATGATCAAGTTTCTGCAAGAGGCAGGTCATGTCCTGTCGAGCGGTTTAGATATATACATCAATGGTAATATTCCTAATGGCTCAGGACTTTCTTCTTCAGCTGCATTAGAAATGTTGATCGGGTCGATCGTGAATGATCAATTTAACTTGGGAATCGAACGCCTTGATTTAATTAAATTAGGTGTGAAGACTGAAAATGAATTTATTGGGGTCAATTCAGGGATCATGGATCAGTTTGCCGTTGGTATGGGGCAAAAAGATCATGCACTCTTATTGGACACTAATACGCTTGAATATGAAGTTGCGCCGATCGACTTGAAAGATCATGTCATTATTATTATGAACACTAATAAACGTCGCGAACTTGCCGACTCCAAATATAATGAACGTCGGGCGGAATGTGAAAAAGCTTTAAGTGAATTACAGACTGAACTTGATATTTCTTCTTTAGGTGAATTGGACGCAAATACCTTCGATGAATATTCATATTTGATTGAAGACGGCAATCGTCTTAAACGGGCTCGTCATGCTGTTCTTGAAAATGAGCGGACATTACGTGCAAAAAAACTCTTGCAAGAGGGAAAATTAGCAGAATTTGGTCGCTTAGTCAATGCTTCTCATGTTTCTTTGGAGCATGACTATGAAGTTACTGGTAAAGAGTTAGATACATTGGTTCACACTGCTTGGCAGCAAGATGGTGTGTTAGGTGCTCGCATGACTGGTGCTGGTTTTGGTGGATGTGCGATCGCCATAGTCGCTAGTGCACAAGTTCCAGAATTTGAAAAACAAGTTGCTGCTAAATACACAACAGAGATCGGTTATGCTCCTTCATTTTATGAAGCCAAGATCTCCGATGGAACCAAAGTTATTTAAGAGATTTGAGAGAGCAGAGAATTAAAAGAGTAGGTGAAAGAAAAATGGCTCAACAGAAATTAGTTGATGCTTTTGTAAACGAAGTCATTAACAACAGCGAGTTTGAAGCAACTGACCACATTTATTTACGAAATTATGTTTTAAGATTGGTTGGTGACGAAACTTTAAATGTCTTTACAAAGCAAACAGGATTACTAGACCTCAAAGACGAGCTGGTCAAGCAGGCGCAAATAAACGGTCGATGCGGTGAGACCCACGATGAACAGGATATTGTCGCTTCTCAATTAATGGAACTCATCGTCCCGCGGCCAAGTCAAGTTAACCGTCATTTTTGGGAAACTTATGCAAATATTAGTCCAAAACAAGCAATTGCTGACTTTTATGCATTGAGTAAAAAAAGCGATTATATTAAAACTCGTGCGATCGCCAATAATATTTACTTTCCAGCTAAAACTGAGTATGGCGATTTGGAGATCACGATCAATTTGTCCAAACCAGAAAAAGATCCCAAACAGATCGCACTGGCTAAAAAACAAAAGGCAACAGGCTATCCTATGTGCCAACTTTGTCTCGAAAATGAAGGTTATTTAGGGCGGATCGGGTATCCAGCTCGGAGTAACCACCGTGTTGTTCGTTTTGATATTGATGATGAAAAATGGGGCTTTCAGTATTCACCATATGCTTATTTTGACGAGCATTGTATTTTTTTGGATACTAAACATCATGAAATGCAGATCGACCAGGAGACTTTTAAACGTTTACTGACGATCATTGAAAAATTCCCCGGATATTTTGTGGGTAGTAATGCCGACCTGCCGATCGTGGGAGGTTCGATCTTAACTCATGAACATTATCAAGGAGGGCGGCATGTATTTGCAATGGAGCAGGCACCAATCGAAACGCCGCTGAGTTTTGTCGGTTTCGCAGATATAACGGCAGGGATCGTTAAATGGCCGATGTCAGTTGTTAGATTACGTGGGACATCTAAGGATAAATTGATCAAACTAGCGACAAAGATTTTGGATAAATGGCGCGGTTATAGTGATGAAAGTGTAGGGGTCCGTGCAAAAACAGCAGGTGAACCACACCATACGATCACGCCGATCGCTCGTCATCGTGGAGAGCAGCTTGAGTTGGATCTCGTTTTACGAGACAATCAAACATCTGCAAAATTTCCCGACGGTATCTTCCATCCGCATCCAGATGTTCAACATATCAAACAAGAAAATATTGGTTTGATTGAAGTTATGGGTTTGGCTATTTTGCCGCCACGCCTAAAAGATGAACTTAAAGAAGTCGCTAATTATTTATTGGGTCAGCCTAATCAAATTGCCGCTTATCATTTAAAATGGGCGCAAGATATTAAACGGACTCAACATGAAATATCAAGCACCAATGTTAATTCAGTTTTGCAAAAAGAGGTCGGTAAGGTATTTGCCAGGGTCTTGGAAGATGCTGGGGTTTTTAAGCGAGATCAGCAGGGTCATGTTGCATTCCTTAAATTTGCAAAAGAAGTTGGATTGAAATAAGCTGACGTGAGCTCA
>OMJG01001170.1_pt1 | contig 16157 bp, 19 predicted proteins | sample 1646431 | NCBI WGS metagenome assembly OMJG01 (sample SAMN03771674, study PRJEB25209) | food metagenome | isolation source: Cotija cheese | place: Mexico:Jalisco,Michoacan | collected 2011-12-12
TAGGGAATAAACTGAAGTCAATTGGTAAGACCGTCATTGTGCCTATGCGTTTATATTCATTAAAGGCTGACAAAATTAGTGACATTAAGAAGGGGTCGACGATTGTCGTCCCAAACGATGCAACTAATGAGGAACGTGCCTTAAACGTTCTTGTGCAAGCAAAGCTCATCAAGTACAACAAGCATGTTACTGATCCGACGGCGAAGAATATTACATCTAATCCTAAAAATTTGAAAATCAAGGAAGTTGATGCCGGACAACCTGTTTCAGCTTTGCAGACAGCAGACGCAGGGGTTATTAATGGAAACTTTGCCCATGATGCAAACTTAAAAGACAAAGATATTTTGCTGACACAGAACTTGAAAAAAGGTGTCGATCCATATGTTAATTTGATTGCAGCACGTAAGGATGAAGCTAATAAGAAAGTTTATAAGCAAATTGTTAAACTTTATCAGACAAAAGAAACGAAAAATGATATTAAAAAGTTATTTGGTAACTCACAATATGCTGCTTGGAATTTAAAGTAATTTATTTTTATTTACCAATAAAGACTAGTCGCTGTGAGTCAGAACGGTCAGCTTCAAAAGTGTATGTCTCTGATTGAAATTGTTTAAGCTGTGCAATCGTTGTTAATCTATTTTCCACGATAAATCGAACCATTTCGCCACGTGCTATTTTAGCTAGCGTGGCTTTTGTTTTGAGTTTACCATTTATGAGATGGGCAAAGATAATATCGATAAATTGATCACCAGCTTGTAGGTAAGGGGTAATTGTTTTAGCATATTCTTTCGACGCCAGATTGATAATCGGCCCTTGATTATGGACTGCTTGGTATAAACGATCACCCCAAAATTCATATAAATTCTTGGTACCAGCAACTTTTAAATGCGCCCCCATCTCTAGTCGATAAGGGACAATCCCATCAAAGGGTCGTAATGCGCCATAGAATCCAGATAGGATCCATAGTGTTTTTTGTAGGTAGTTTAAAGCAGATTGGCTCAGAACACTTGGTGCCATGTATTGGTATTGAATACCTGAATAGCTTAGGATTGCGGGGGTCAAAGGCTGCTGTAAATCCATGTTTTGTAAATTTTGATAATTTTCTTGTGTGAGTTTATCACTGGTTTGCCATAACTTTCGTGCTTCATCATAGGTTAAACCTTGTAGCGCTTGAAAAATCTGTTCCGTATAGTTTAAATAAAGTGGTGTTTGAATTGGTAGAAAATTAGTATCATCAGTGACCATTTTCTTTGCGGGTGCAATAATAATTTGCATGATAAATTACCTCCAGTTAAGAATTATTTAGTGGCGTAAGCATTAACGGTTATTTTAGTTTTATTTTATACTTATTATATAAAATGTTTTTGATAATCGATTGATATAAAAAAGGTTAAAAATAAAAGAAATCAGTAAGGCTAAACAGATAAGACATATGTAAAGTTATCTGTTGCTTTAATAATAACGGATGAGGGAGAAAAATGGCGAGTATTCAAGACATTGCTAAATTAGCAGGGTTTCTAAGGCGACTGTATCGAGAATTTTAAATGAAGATACGTCGTTTTCTGTTTCTGAAGCAACTAGAAATCGTGTGTGGCAGATTGCTAATAAATTACAGTATAAATTATCAGATGTTGCTGTGAGGGATAATTCAGAAAAGTTACACTTAGCATTGTTAAGTGCCGTTTCAGTTGAACAGGAACTGAGTGATTCATATTTTCAACAGATCAAACTAGGGTTAACGCAGCAAGCAAGCTTATGGGGAATGAAGATTGCTAATGAAATCAGATTGCCCACTAACGATAATTTTCAATGGGAACGGCTTTCAATATACGGTGCCGTACTTGTTGTGGGCGTTTTAACAGAGGACTTACTGGCCAAGATCTATCAGTATAACCAAAATATCGTGATAATTGATGATTATCGTGATTTCGAAAACTATGATGTTGTGCATAATGATTTTGGCAGACGTACAAAATCTATTCTAGATTTATTATATCAACGTGGTCACCAAGATATTGCCTTTATTGGTGGTAATAAAAAGTTAATGGCGCAAACTGGTTTATCAGAGATTGATGCTGTCGACGAACGACAAAAGGCTTATGTTGAGTGGATGAAAATCAATAATTTGTTAGAACGAGCTAATCAACAGATTACGGGTTGGGATACAGAAGATGCGGTTGCTGCAACAAAGAAGATACTTCTGAGTGATAAGCAACCAACAGCAATTGTGACCGGGAATGATCTACAGGCCGTTGGTGTATACCGGGTTATTCAAGAAAAAGGTTACAAAATTCCAGAAGATATTGCTGTTGTCAGTTTTGACGATATTGATATGTCACAGTATTTGTTCCCATCTCTGACAACTGTTCGACCAAACTCTCGCGAATTAGGCAAGGTGGCCATTAATTTAGTTCGGGATAAGATCGTTGGTGATAGATTGGCAGCTGTCCAGGTGACCGTCAATTCAACTTTAGAGATCAGAGAAAGTATTTAGAAAATAATAGCATAGTAAAAAAGTAAACAATCATATATTGTAAATACTCGAAACATAATGAAAACAACCAGAAGATAGTTAGTAATTACATACTAACTATCTTTTTCTTTGCAATTTTATCGAAGAAAATAGTCTTACAAATAATAAAGTAAGCGGCCGCAATAGTTTTGCGGTTTGGTAAACAAGTAAACAAATCCACTTTACTGCTTTAATTTCGTTCGTTTGTTCGTGGAGGGAACATTATGCAAAATATTAATGGGCAAGAACAACAGAGTACCTTAAAGAAAATGATATCTCGAACGTCCTATGCTTTTGGTGTACTCGGGAAATCATAAAGAAGAAGTTAGCAAGGATCCATTTGGTACGTATCGTATTAATATGGGAATTAATGATGATCAGTTTGACTGGTTATTGGCGCCAAATGAAAGTTTCCAAGCACCAGAAGTTATCATGACTTACTCTAATACGGGGCTCAATGGTATGAGCCAAGCGTTGGCTGATTTGCTACAAAATAGGGTGGCTCGAGGAAAGCATCAGAAAGCTTTGCGACCAATTGTCGTTAATAATTGGGAAGCCACATTTATGGATTTTGATGAGGAACAGTTACAACCACTTGTGGACGAAGCCAAAGATATGGGATTAGAAATGTTTGTCTTAGATGACGGCTGGTTTGGTCATCGTGATAATGATGATTCATCTCTGGGTGATTGGCAGGTATATCAGCAAAAGTTTCCTAAAGGCTTACAACATTTTTCAGACTACATCCATCAGCAAGGATTAAAGTTTGGTATTTGGTTTGAACCAGAAATGATTTCTATAGATTCAGATCTATATCGGCAACATCCAGAATATATGTTGCGTGTCCCTAATCGTGAGCCAAGTCCAGCACGTAGTCAATTTGTCTTGGATATGGGGCGGAAGGAAGTCCGTGAAAATATCCATCAACAAATGAAGCAAGTATTAGATAATTGCCCAATTGATTACATCAAGTGGGATATGAATCGAAATTTGTCAGATATTTATTCGCATGACTTAACAGCTAATCAGCAGGGTGAAGTTATGCATCGGTATGTACTGGGGCTGTACGAACTACTAGAGGAGCTGACGACTGAGTATCCAGACATTCTATGGGAAGGTTGTTCTGGTGGTGGTGGCCGTTTTGATACCGGTATGCTATATTACATGCCACAATCATGGACAAGTGATAATACGGATGCTGTCGCTAGAATGCAAATTCAGTACGGTACATCATTGGCTTACCCAATTTCATCAATGACGTCACATATTTCTGTATCGCCAAACCAACAAACTGGTCGTTTGACTTCACTAGAAACTCGTGGTGCGGTTGCTATGAGTGGTGTGTTTGGTTATGAATTGGATCTGACTCAGATGACTGAAAATGAAAAGCAAGCAGTTAGAGACCAAATTTCATTTTATAAAGAGATTCGGCAAACTATCCAATATGGTGAGTTTAGTCGATTACTTAATCCGGAAGAAACAAATTATGCTGCTTGGATGTTTGTCAGTGAAGATCAGCAAGATGTTGTGGCATTCTCCTTTAAGATTTTATCAGAAGCGCAACCAGCGTATCATGTCTTAAAATTAACAGGGGTGATGCCAGATAAGGATTATCAAAATGTTGAGACTGGTCAGATTATTGGTGGGGATGAACTAATGACCACCGGTTTCTATGAAGAAGTATCGTTTGAAGACTTTGCTTCGAAAATCTATCGATTCAAAATGGTTGCGGACTAATAGAACACAAATATATTTCATAATAACGTGAACGGCATCCCCTGAGTTGGAAATACTCGGGGGATGCCGTTCGTTTTTGTAGATAAATTAGTTCCGATAATTATTTTTTCCATTCATTTTTAAGCAAAGTCCAAATATTGCCATCATGGAAACCATCCGACAGTAGTTCATTGGCGCGAATACAACCATCCAAATGGAAGCCCGCTTGTTGCGCAACATGATTACTGCGCTCATTATCAATAGCTGCATGGATTTCTATTTTGTTTACGTGATAGTCAATAAATCCTATGCGACACATACCAGACACAGCCCGATGCATGATACCTTTACCAACAAATTTCGTCCCTAACCAGTAGCCGATTTCGGTACTTTTATCCATGCTCCGAAATCGATTAAAACTGATCATGCCAGCGGGTTGATCCTTGTAAAGAATAATTGTAGACATAGAATCGCCAGTTCCAAATTCTGCTAATGTATCGGATAAAAACTTTTCTTCATCTGCAACAGTTTTGGTATTGTCCACCCATGGTAACCATGTTTTTAATTCATCACGACTTTCGTTCATCAAGTGGAATACAGCTTCAGCATCAATTTTTGGCCTAGGTAAAGCTAGACTAATTTCATCATCAATTTTAAATGTAAACATATTCTTCCTCCTTTGACTGAGTTTCCTCTATTAAACTAATAAACTAAAAATGATGCATAACTAATTCCCCTGTACGTAATTAGCTCAAGACCCTGTGAACTATTTAGAAATTATTTTACCCATTCGGAACGTAAGACACCATATTTAACTGAATCCCAGTATTGGTTTTGCCAAAACCTGACTTGTCGGACTTCAGCTTCTTTTGTGAGCTCTAAACTTTCTGCTAATCCGATCATACGAAAATTACCTGACCAAGTTGTTAAGCCAATATGGGGCAGTGACGTCGTTTTGAATAACTCATCTATCCATTGTTTTAAAGCTAATTTTCCAATACCTCGATGCCATTTATCCTGTTTATAAACGACAATGCCTACATCCAACCATTGGTTGAGTGGTTCATCTTCATAATAGGCTGATACCATACCAATCATTCGATTATCAACCCAGATTATTTTATGCAGGGGATTTTGCAAATATTTATTGTCTTGGTCTAAATTAATAAATGCTTGCTTTTCAGGTAATTTATCATGAAAGTAGGGACCATTCCATTTTGTCCACTCAGCGTTAGGGTTACTGAAGGCTAGATTCCAAAAATCTATTAGTTCATCTTGCTTTAGTTCTTTTAGTTGTAATTCCATATTGTTAACTTTAATTGCCATTCCATTCATTTTGTAGTAAAGACCAGATGTTTTCATCGTGAAATTCGCCAAATAATAAAATACTTTCTCGTTGTGTGGTTTCTAAGTGAAATCCGGAATTTTTAGCCACTTTATTACTGGCAAAGTTATCCGCTGCAACATAAATTTCTATTTTTTGAACGTTATACTGAGTGAAAGCTAGAGAACACAGTTCGTGTATTACTTGTAACATGATACCTTTTCCTGTGAATTCATTTCCCAACCAATAACCAAGTTCAATTTTTTAATTATTTGGTTCTCGAATTTTAATTGATACTGATCCAGCAATCAAATCTTTATACCAAATAACGAAATTTACAGAATTTGAGGCACTTAAATTTCGCAAGTTCCTTACTAGTGATTTTCTTTCATCTTCTATACTTTTAATTTTTAAAACCCAAGGTAACCAGGGAATTAATTCATTACGACTCTCATCAATCACTCTGAATAGAGAAGGGGCGTCTATTTCAGGTCTTGGTAAGCTTAAATGAATGTCATCATTAAGTTTGTATGTAAACATACGATTTCCTCCCCAAAACAGCAAAGTTATTCTCTTAACGAACACGTTAACACATCTAATACTAATTATTATAATCTATTTCTAATTTTTTGGAAGAGTAAATTGTTTTTATATTCTTTTATGTGAGGACTGTATTACTATTAAAATAGATAAAAAACCATTTAGAAAATTGCGGCGTTTAACCACATTTTCTAAATGGTTTAGTCTATCTAGATTTAATTATTCAATTAGTACATGACTGGCTTGATATTAGCAAATTCATAGATACCCCATTCGCTTAATTCACGACCATATCCAGAATCCTTAACACCACCAAATGGGACTTCAGCTTGAGAACTTAAAATAGAGTTTATCGTGACTTGACCAGTTTCAATCTCTGAAGCAATTTTCCTACCACGTGCAATATCCTTTGTGTAGATGGCGCCACCTAGACCATGACGGGAATTATTTGCAATCTTAACGATTTCATCATCTGTTTGGGCTTGATAAATCTGTGCTACGGGACCAAATAGTTCTTCCTCGTACATTGGATTATCATCACTCATACCAGTCAAAATTAATGGTGAGAAGCCAGCACCGTCGCCAGGAACTGGCTTTGGGTCACCATACAAAATTTCAGAACCACCAGCAATCACTTTATCGACTTGATCTTGTAATTGTTGTTGGGCACTCTTAGATGAAAGTGGGGCTAATGTTGTCTTTTCATCTAATGGATCACCTAATTGGTATTTAGCAAATTCTTCTTTTAATGCTTTCAGAAATTCCGGGTAAATCTTGGCGGATACAATATAACGCTTAGCAGCTGTGCAGACTTGTCCAGCATTGGTTAATCGTGCTTTGGCAGCATCCTGAGCCGCTGTTGGAATATCAACATCATCTAGGACGACAAAAACGTCAGTTCCGCCTAGTTCCATCGTCGATTTTTTCAAATTTTGACCAGCTACTGAAGCAATTTTACGTCCCGCATTTTCGGAACCAGTTAAAGCGCCCCCTTGCACACGAGGGTCCGCAATAATGTGGTTGATTTGATCATAATCAGCAAATATATTGGTGAATGCGCCTTCCGGTAAGCCAGCGTTTTCACAGGCTTTCTGAAAGGCTAACGCGGCCTCTGGCACAATACTAGCGTGCTTTAAAATGACCGGATTTCCTAAAATAAAATTAGGGGCGAACATCCGCATGACCTGAGTGTATGGGAAGTTCCAAGGTTCAATCGCTAAAACGATGCCAGTGCCAGAAAATTCAACTTCTGCTTGGCCGTTCGTTAAATCATTGTATGGCTTTGGTTGCATGAACTTAGCGTCATTTTTAGCATAATAACGTGCAAAAGAACTTGTTTTTGCGACTTCTTGGCCTGCTTCCGTTAATAATTTACCCATATTAGTTGAAAGTATACGGGCGTATTTCTCAGTGTTTTTTTCGAATTCATCGGCTAGTTTATTTAAGAATTGTGTTCGTTCTTGAACGGCTTGTTTTTGTGACTTGTCATAAAAGGTTTGGGCTTTGTCTAAGATAACTGACAATTGTTGATCAGTTACGTTATCAAACTCGCGAATTTTTTGTCCATTGTATGGATTTATTGCAGTATAACTCATTTATAAATTACCTCCTAAGCGGGGAATATTTTTACTACAATATTATAATAAGTTTTATCCTCACTATAATGCCAATTTTTTGCTTGTAAGGAGTAGAAGGTAGTTAAAATAATATAAAATTAAAAGCCGTCTTACCTTACAAGTGAGACGGCTGAAAAAGAAACTTGAATAACTATTAGATTAAAATGTTGATTAAACTTAACGATAGGACACCGACTAAGACGATTAGCAAAAGGCTCTTTGTCAGGATTGCTGTAATAACTGTAGGAATTGACGCCAATAAGTTAGGCCATTCGATACTTGGTAGCTGGCCAATATGTTGGATAAATAAGCTTTCGAACCATAAGCTAGACATAATAGCAATCGGAACAAAGTTTAAAAATTCGATGACTTTTTTTGATAGTGTCATATTTTTTAAAATGACCAAAGGTAGGATTCTTGAGAGCCAAGTCGCTAAACCACAGCCAATGATTGTATAAAGGATATAATTAGTTGAAGGCATGTTTAATCACCGTCCCAAAATAACAAGCTAGAATCGTTGTTAATAGAATAACCAAGTTTGCAGGAATAAAAATTAGACCAAGATAGACAATTACAAGCGTAAAGAGAATAACGATTAATTGGACATTTATTTTTATTGACCGATCCGAGATTATTTGTAAATACAATAAACCAATAAACATTGCGGTAATGGCAAAGTTGAAACCTAATTTCTCAGGATTTGTAATTAGGCTAGCCAATGTCGCTCCGAGCAGTGTACCCATTATCCAAGTAACGTAGGCAACGATATTTACTGTGTGAAACCAACGAAAATTTAGGCGATTATTAGTATAGTTTAGTTTGTTCATTCCCAGTGCGAAACTTTCATCGGTTAGAAAAGTACCGATTAGGATATTTTTGATCAGTGATTCCTTTTTAAAGTAGGGTGCAAGAGTGGCACTCATTAAAATCAAACGTGAATTTACTAAAAATACAGACAAAATAATTGATAGAATGGGGCTATGTGTCAATAACATGGTGGCTACGACAAATTGGGCAGCCCCCGCATAAACAATGATTGAGATAAGTAAAATAATAAAGACACTTAAACCAGACGATTGGCCAATAATACCAAAAGCAGCACCAATACCAATATAGCCAAAAATAGTAGGTAATGCTTCTCTCAAAGCTGCTTTGGGTGTTAATGAATTATTCACCGTGAAATCCCCCCCTTATTTCTAATTTGTTCTTTTTGTTATTCGTATTGTATAATATAAAAAACACAATGTAAATCCAAATTGACTTAAATGACACGGAGATTTTTTTATATGGATATTAATGAAGTGATTGCTAACAATTTAATACGAATTAGACAGGAAAAAAATTTAAGCATTAGTAAGTTGGCGGTACTGTCAGGGGTTAGCAAGGGAATACTTTCTCAGATTGAAAATCAAACAACTAATCCTACGATTAATACGATTTGGAAAATTAGTTCGGGGCTTAATGTTCCTTATACAGAACTGATGAATGATAGTAGTGGTTTCGCTAAAGTCATCACAGAAGATCATACGCTTTTTCAATCTTCTGATGATAATGCGTACCGTATTTATGGGTATTTTCAAACTAATATGCGTAGAGATTTCGAATTATTTCGAGTTGAATTGGATGCTGGAAAAAAGCATGATTCGGTCGGTCATTCGACAACGAGAAAAGGTTCAAAAGCAGAAGAGTACATATTAGTTGTTCAGGGTGAGTTAACGTTAATAGTTGAGGGAGAGACGGTTGTTGTTAAACAGAATGAGGCGATATCCTTCGACGCCACCACAGAGCATCTGTATAAAAGTACAGGAGAAGACATGTTAGTCATGACAATGATCAACTATTATTAAACCTTATTAGTCAAAAAATGATGCTTTGTATGATATTATTCTGGGTAACCAATGATTTGTCAGAGGAGGTTAATAGATGTTATATCAAGTTGTTTCAAGTGCGAAGATTGAAAATCTTGAAGAAAAAGTTAATGCACTTCTTAAAGATGGTTGGAGAGTTCAAGGTGATTTTTGCCGTTCACCTGGTAACAATTTCCAAGCGATGATAAAAGAATAATAGGCGGAATATGGAGCAATAATATAAACGATTAACAACAAAAAAGCCATCTGTCAGACAGATGGCTTTTTTGTTAGTTTTGATTTTCCGTTGAATGATTTGCTTGTGCGTCACCTAAAATCATAAAACCAGTGTTAACATTTTTGAAACCTAATTTAGCATAATAATTCATGGCACTTGGAGCCGCGAAAAGTACTAACGTTATATCTTTACCGAGTTGTTCCTTTAGTTTATCAACCAATTTACGGCCAATACCTTGATGCTGGTATTCATCTATAACAGCTAAATCTGCTAAATAACAAACATGGCCATAATCAGTTAAAGCACGTGCAACACCGACTAATTTGTCACCATCCCAAGCTGTCCATAAAATTGAAGCACCAGATAACATTTTTTCTAGAACTTGTTGGTTGTTAACCGGCCGGCTGAGTCCAGCTTTTTTAAAGACGGTAGCTAGTTGTTCTACGGCTAATTCTTGTTGATTCGTATATTGCATTTTATTTTGACCTCTTTTGAAGATTTTTAATATTAGAACTTTGGGTATTGGCCAAAGTTTATTGCGAGTCCTTGTTTGTCAATTTTTGATAGCAGGATAATGTAGACTAAATCAAAGACGAAGCAAATAACACCGGTTAAGATAACGTAAATATTTACTTGTTCTATTAAGCCACCTAAAATCGATGGTGCCAGGGTTCCTATCCATTTACTGTAAGCCATCAACTGACTTTGTCCCCTTGAGCTATTACGTGACAGGAGCATAGAAACGAATAAAATCGACATCGCTGCATTTTGAGCAAATGCAGAGTAAATTGAGCCCCAATGATTGCCAAATTCAAATAGGAATGCGAATTGGAAAATAAAGCAAACGATAAATATAGCAATACTACCTAAATAAAAATAATTTTGGAATAAATTAGGGAAGTCACGTTTACCATACCTAAAGAATGTTACGATAATCCCAACATCCAAAAGTGCCCAGATTAAGTTGACCCAACTTTGTGGATCAGTAATAGAGGTCGTTAAACCAGAGAAAGCATAGATTGTTTCCCAAGCAAAGTTAAGCCCTAGAGCAAAAACAGGCATACCATAAGTACGATCTTTAATTCCTTTGCGGATCAATTCAATATAAACAATTGACCAGCAAATACCACTCAGTAATTGTAAAAATAAAGTCATCAGAAAACTCCTTTTTAAAACTAAAGCCCGGTTCATATTATTTCATAATATTCTGCACTATTTAATGATTATCTTAGCATATTTTTGGTTCAAACTTGTGTGCTAACTTAGAAAATAAGTGCAACTAACTATTTACGAATATATATTTTTACTTTGAGATTACTTGAGCAATTAATTAGTCAACGACTCTTCATATTTGTTAAACTGTAATTAGTGAAATAAATCACTAAATAGGGCAGTCATTTGATATGGGGGATATTAATATGGTTAAAGCATTTGCAAGTCCATCGCACTATGTTCAGGGAAACGGGGTACTTGATAATCCCAAGAAACACCTTGAGAATCTTGGAGAAAAGCCAATATTATTGTGTGATGACATTGTTTGGGAAATTATTGGTGACAAATTAAATCAAACATTGGCAGCTGACTTCGCAGTGACTCATGTGACGTTTGGCGGTGAAGCGTCGGAACAAGAAATTGATCGAGTTGTTGCAATTGGCCAAAAAAATAGCAATGATTTTATCATTGGCCTAGGTGGAGGTAAGACATTAGATACCGCAAAGGATATTGCTGATAAGTTGCAAGTCCCTGTTGCTATCTTGCCAACGGTCGCTTCGACTGATGCACCATGTTCAGCCTTGTCAGTACTATACACACCTGAAGGACAATTCGCCAATTATGCTTTTTATGATAAAAATCCGGATATTGTTTTAGTTGATACCAAGGTTGTTGCTAATGCACCTGTCCGAAATCTTATTGCTGGTATTGGTGACGCAATGGCTACCAATATTGAAGCACAAGACGTTGCCAGAGGTTATAATAAGTCAATGATTGGGCAGTCGCCAACGCTTGCATCATTAGCAATTGCACAAACATGTGAAGATAATTTGTTCGCTCATGCCCATGAAGCTGTTGCCGCAGCAAAAGCTAACGTTGTGACATCAGCATTAGAGACGGTCGTCGAAGCCAATACGTTATTAAGCGGTATCGGCTTTGAGAGTTCAGGATTAGCTGCTGCTCATGCCATTTATAATGGGTTTACTGTTCTTTCTGGTGAGAGTGAAAAGATGATGCACGGTGAAAAAGTTGCCTACGGTTATCTTTGTGAATTGGTGTTAGATAATGTGCCAACTGAGGTTTTAAATGAATATATCGATTTTAATCAATCGTTAGGCTTACCAACTACTTTGGCTGACTTGCATCTGGAGGATGCAACTTATGACGATTTCCTGAGGGTTGCGCAACAGGCAACCATTCCAACGGAGACAATTCATCAAATGCCATTTGATGTAACGGCGGAAGATGTTGCAAATGCGATTATGACAGTCGATAGTTACGTTAGAAATCGAGGATAAAACAAGTCATTAAGTACAGTAATCAAGAGATAAGATAAATAAAAATAGCCACTTGTTTTAACAGGTAAAAGGCGATTCCAAATTAATTTATCCAGTCATTATTGGCGTATGAAAAGTCCCATGCAACAACATGAGACTTTTTTGTCTGTAAATGATAATTAATCTAGCTCGCACAATTCATCAATCATTGCAGAAAACTTCTTTTTGATTGGTGGCAGGGGAATCATATTTCGTAATTCGCCTAAAGGTTTATTTTTCATCATACCGACGGAAGGGCGATCTAACAAATTACCTAAGTGTTTACGTGCAATTTCAGTACCTTCTGGTGTGTCTAAGACTTCTTCAAAAGTGGTCTCTTCATTAAATCTTGCCATATTTTCTCTCCTTTAAATTAATTGATTTTATATTTGTTCTGCTGCAATTTTTACTAATCCTAAGAATTCACTAGCTAAATGCACTTCATGACCTTTAACTAATTCTTCTGGTGTTCCCTTGGGAAAACAGCAGGTTAGTAGCATTTCTATACCTTCATCAGTATCCTTTATATAATGTGCAGCTAAAGTATGCATATTAGTTCCATCACCAAGCTCAGAATAACCAACAGTGAATGGTAGATAATCAGATGGAATATCTAATGGAATATCGATGTCAGGCGCCAATTGAATACGCATAAGGTTTGGACCACCAAACATACCCATGCCTTCAAAACCAGCAGGGACTTCTTCAGTCATCACATGACCATAATGTTCAGGGTTAGCTGCAAGGGAAGAATTATCTCCGGCCATTGCTAGCATTAGACCTTCACCAAGGTCATCCATTGATACACCGGTCACTTTCATGTGGGTAATACATGGTTCGTAGGAATCACCTTCATGATAATTTGCGATAATATCTTTCCACATTTTATCTGTACGTTCTATTTCATCGTGGTACAGTGCCAAAAGTTTATCGGTACCCAATTTCACTTTGTTTTCTAAATTAATTCTTGCGGCATCTTCTTTACTTAAAAAATCAATGTCGATATAACTTAATGATTTGTCTTGGTCGGTTACGTCTGCGCCAAGATAAATCATTTCGTGTAAAACATGTTTGTTACGTTCAAATTCAAAAGCTTCAATCATTTGTTGTGAGTAAGTATAACCGTCAATTTTAAATTCAACCTGATAATCTTTCATATTGATCTCCTTATGTTGTCTGATTAATTCTCATTATAGACAAAGTGTATCACATTTAGTTATAATAAAAGCGCTTTCATCCGAGACAATTTAGCTAATATTGTATTGGATAATATAATTGTATATTTTATTTAGGGAGAGACTATGGATAAGCGAATTGAAGCTAATCAAAAAGTTAAAAAGCAAATTGAAGATGCTTTATTTACATTACTAAATAGTAATAGTTTTTCTGACATTACAGTTACCGATATTGTGCGAACAGCAGGTGTTGCGAGGGCTTCTTATTATCGAAATTTTGATTCTAAAAAAGAAATTATTGAATCATATATGGAAAATCAGCGCCATGATGTGGCAAGCTTGATCACTTTTTCTGAATCATTGTCAGACATTTTTAATGAAAAGAAGCTAGTTACTGCATTACAGCATTATCTTCATCAAAAGGATCGTTTGTTATTACTTTACGATAATGGGTTTGGGACTTTTTTGCAGGATGATATGAACCGATTTGCTGAATCAATATTAGGGGATTTTCCCCAACGTTCAATGAAGCGGTATACTTTGTATTTTCTTTCAGGCGCGTTGTTGAATACTATTATTCAGTGGTTGAAAGGTGGTGCCCAAGAATCGCCAGAAATAATGGCAAAAACATTGATTGATATGTTATCATAAGATTTTAGAGCGTTTTAAGATTACCAGGTGTATCGAAAATAGTGTCTTTATTTATGCCTATATTTTGTTGAAAGTATCGATGATATAATACGGATATGGGTTAAAAGGCGGTGGCTAATCTTTCCGAAAGGGGTTGATGCCTATGAACGAGTGTTCGTAGACTTCAAAATCTAATGAAAGGAGGATTAGCTGGACATGTCTGTTCACGATGCAATATCTTTAATGATATTGTTCGCGACTTTCGTAGTGGCTTTGTTGACATATGTCGACAACCACCGAAAGTAAGACAAAATAAAAACCGCCCATAACTTTGACGAGTCAGGCGGTTTAATCTTTATATTAACTCAGCCACCGTTGAAGTAGCCCAGGCTCCGTGTTACCAGCACGGGGCTTTTTTGATTACAAGTAGATTATAACATGGCTTGTTTTATTAACCAAATAAGGGAGTGTTAAAACTAGACTAATGTTCGATTTACTTTAGATTATTACAGCTAATAATGTTTATATTGTCAGTGCAAGTTACAAGGTATATGTATCCTAACTCTATGTCGAAGTTAGGAGTCTTAACACATTCAGTAGTTTGTCGTATCAATAACGCAAGGAGGGTGTCAAGGCGATCTTTAAGGCGTCCACTTTCCAGGTTCATCAAGTTAAGTTATTCTCACTATATCATGTTCTAGTGTATAGTTGTTGAAATGACTTTTATTGTATTGTTAAAGTTATATCAAATGTCAGTGATTGCTCTTAAACGTATTCTATGAACATTTTTTATAATAAAGTAAGTAAGTTGTGCACAAAAAGATAAAACGAGTTGTTACTATGAATCTAGTTACATGAGATTATATTTAAAATCAATCAATAATGGAGTTTGGTAATAATATATATTAAATAGTCATGGTTAGTTAATGGCGATATTAGAAATAATACAGTGGCGGATGTTGCTAATACAAAATAAAATGAACATAGGTTATTAAAGTTAATGGATTTAGAAAAAAGATTTAAAAAATGTACTGAAACAAAAAATACAGTAAAAATCGATGTTTTTGTTAAAAATTAGCCGAAAATAGGCAAATTATTATGATAAATTCTAAAATCGACATCACAAGACACAGCATTACGTTTATATTTAAGGCAACAAGAGACATGGAACCCTTGGTATTACAGGGTTTATAATCTTGCTGCCAGTGAAAAAAGTGGAGCAGTTAATGCTTCTACATAGCTGACAGCAAAGTCCCTTGTTAAATCATAGGGGCTTTTTTATAGGTCTCGATGCCGATGTGTTCGGTTTATTTTTTGGGCTGAACGTATCGAATACAATACTTATAGAAAGGAGGCTTGCCGATGAGCTATGTTGATGAAAAGACGTTAGCTAAGGCATTTCGAGAGTGGCGACGAGAAAATCAATATTCGATGAGAGCAGCTGCTAAAGCGGCTAACATGACCGTACCAGCCGTTCAACGAATCGAACAAGGCGCAATTCCTGAATTAAGAAATCTGCAACGCGTTGGGGCAGTGTTTCATATGACAAAAGAAATAAGATTCAACAATTAGAAAAACAAAAAACTAAGCAACAAAATGGACAGTTAAATGTCCCCAAGTTATCTGAATAAAAGTTTGCGGAATTGACTAATAGAAATGACAATTCCGCAATATTTTTAACCGAAAAATACGTTAAACAAAGGTTAAACAGAAGGTTCAACATCAATATTCCTGTTCAAGGTCTATGAATCCCCGCACAGCGGGACCCCAGAACAACGTACTGGGATTCCCCCTTAACCTGTTAATTATTATTGGTTTATTTTATTTATTATTTTGTCTTGCAAAACAATTCTAATATGCGCATTGAATTGGAGGTACAATTTATGGCAAATATTATTCAAGTAGAAGGATTATCTGAACATACAATTAAAGTATTGAACGATGAATCAGAACGTAACAACGTTTCGCGTAATTCGCTTTTACAAATTATCATAGATAACTTTGTACAGAACTTAGAACAAGCAAACGCTA
>OMJG01001172.1_pt1 | contig 16101 bp, 15 predicted proteins | sample 1646431 | NCBI WGS metagenome assembly OMJG01 (sample SAMN03771674, study PRJEB25209) | food metagenome | isolation source: Cotija cheese | place: Mexico:Jalisco,Michoacan | collected 2011-12-12
TATCAAAAATTGGTGTCGCTACTTTTTGAGTAACAACACCAAATATTATAGAACCCGACTTTTTTGTGTAAAAAAAACCTAATCTTGTTAATAATAATTATTTTATACATATAGTATTCTATGTATGATACAATTCTATTGATATTACAATACTGTTATGCGGGAGGCTGACTACATGAATAATAAATCAAAATTATTTAAAGGAATAATACTATTTACGACATTTTTGATTTTTAACCAACCTATAATGATTGTTGCCGATACAACAAGTGCTAATGCAGATACAAACCAGGTTAATGACGATAAAAGGGCTAATGAAGAAGATCAGAATCAGTTAAATGAGAATAAGGCTTCGACTGATGAAAACGTATCAGAACAAGTCATAGAAGATTCCGAAGAACTTGAAACTGATTCACAAACAGATCAAAGTGCAAATCAAGATACTGAAAAAGAAGTTCCAGTTAATCCTGAAGGAAAAGAGAATTCATCCAATAATTTAGAAGGATCTACTTCAGATGATCTTGATGAAAAAGAAGGAATAAACTCAGATACTAAGATTAATGAAGATCAATCAGATGAAAATCAATCTGATGTGGATAATAAAGAGTCCAAGTTGGAAGAAGAGACTTTAGAAGAATCCCAGAAAAAGCAAAAGAGTTATAAATCGTTGGATTTAGATAAAAATATTGTTCCTGTAAATAAAACCTATCGATTACGTTTGAAAGACCAAAAAGTTAAAATATATGATTTGCCTGAATATCGAGAAGATAAAAAGCAAATACAAAACTTGAATATGGCAGAACTGATTAAAATACCATTAACAATCAAGTATCAAGATACCTCTACTAAAAATAAATATGTCCAAATTTTTAAGGATGGTTCTGATAAAGCTATTGGGTGGGTAAATGAAGATTCCGATTTAATGGCATTACAAGGACCATGGATTCGAGAAAATCTTTACGTTAAAATTAATTCAAATCAATATGACATATTTCAAGACTTCAATTGGGCGATTAGCAGAGGTAAGGTAGAGGCGTTTAATAGACGTTACAAGGTAACCGGAAAGTATAATCATATTAACGGTAACACGTACTATTCCCTATACGATATAAATGGTAAATGGAATGGTTATATTAATAGCAAAGCTGTGGTAAGTATTGGAAGTGCGCAAGGACCATGGATTGCTGATAGGCGATATGTAACTATAACCAGCAGTAATTCCATTATCAGAAGAGGATTTACCTCTGGGAAAATTGTGTCTGGCAACTACTATATGAAGACATATTTAGTTAAGGGTAAATACAATCATATGAATGGGGTTACCTATTACTCTCTCTATAAAGATAATAAGTGGGTTGGCTATATTGATTCTAAATTTGTTACGAATGCGGCTGGCAGACAGGGCATTTGGATAAGAAATAGTAAATATGTAACTATAGTTGGAAATAATAAAACGTATAGTAATTTTTCGTGGAAAACTAGGTTGCCTTCAAAATCAGTTAAAAATAAAACATACAAGGTAAAAGGCGAATATCGCCATATGAATGGTTACACTTACTACTCTTTATATGATATAAACAATAAATGGCAAGGCTATATAAACACAAATTCTACAGCAAATGTTGATGGGCCACAAGGGAAATGGGTTCGCGAAAACAAAAAAATTATAATTTCAGGAAGAAATTATAATGCTTACCAAAACTTTAAATGGAGAGTAAAACAAAGTGGTTCTAAAATAAATAATCAGGTTTATACAGTAAAGGGAAAGTACCATCATATGAATGGTCATACCTATTACTCCCTATACAACGATAAAGGCCAATGGCAAGGTTATATAAACAGCAATGGAACAAAAAATAACACTGGCTGGTACACTAGTAATGGCATGATCTATTTAGAAAACGGCAAACGATATGGTCTTAGAAACGGTAATTTCATTCTAGTTAGCATAGCTAAACAACGCGCTTGGGGTGTAAAAGGTAGAAAAACAATAGTTGATACACCGATTATATCGGGTAAACCGGGTTCTCCAACAGTCACTGGTAATTTTAAAATAGAGTGGGGTAAAAAAAGTAACACCTATCTAATTGGTGCAAATTATCGTTCACATGTTTCATATTGGATTCCATTCACATCTGACAATATGTATGGTATTCACGATTCATCATGGCAGTGGAATGGCTATGGAGGAAACTTATACAAGTTAGGTTTTGGATCACATGGTTGTGTGAATACACCATTATCTGCTATGAAAACATTGTATAATGCATTTCCTAAGGGAACTCAAGTAATTGTATATTAAAAATATAGACACCACAGTATTAGTGCTGATTTACTAATCATAGTGAACCTCCATCATCAAATTTTTATTTTGATAGGTGGAGGTTTCTACTTATATCTTCCTATCCCAAAAGTTATCCTATAAACTAAACTTGTAGAGTTGTTTAACACTGTCTAAGTTTAACTAAATACCTTATAATATTGAATTTGATTGTGCTACAATACACTTATCTATTGTAGGAGGAAAACTATGATTTCAATTATCATTCCTTGTTATAACGAAGAAGAAACAATTCCAATATATTTAAAGGCAATTGATCCCGTTAGGCAGCATATCGATGAACAATTTGAATTTATTTTCGTCAATGATGGTTCCACTGATCATACGCTATCGGTTTTAAGAAAAGCTTCTAATGAGTTAGAAGGAGTTAGGTACGTCTCATTCTCTCGTAATTTCGGTAAGGAAGCTGCTCTTCTTGCAGGGTTAAGGGAAGCTAAAGGCGATTATGTCGCTGTGATGGATGTTGATTTACAAGACCCACCCGAGTTACTGGTCAAAATGTATGACATCATCACGACCAAAAATGTTGATTGTGTTGCTACTCGTCGGGATACTCGTGAAGGCGAGCCCGTTATTAGGAGCTTTTTTGCGGAACTCTTCTATAAATTAGTCAATAAAATCAGTTCCACTAAAATGGTCGACGGTGCAAGGGACTTTAGGTTGATGACACGTCAGATGGTAGATGCTATTCTATCTCTAACAGAATACAATCGTTTTTCAAAAGGCTTATTTGAATGGGTAGGTTTTGAGACGGAATATATTGCTTATGATAATGTCGAACGTTCTACAGGCACTTCTAAGTGGAATTTCTGGAGCTTGCTCAGCTATTCTATTGACGGTATCATCAACTTCTCTGAAATGCCTTTAAATATAGCTTCTGTCATGGGAGCTTTAGCGTGTCTTTTTTCGGGAATTGCAATGATTTACATCATCATTCGGACATTGGTCTTTGGTGATCCAACGAGTGGGTGGCCATCATTAGTGACCATCGTTTTGTTTGTTGGAGGTCTACAATTATTATCATTGGGGATTATTGGGAAGTATATTTCCAAAATTTTCCTTGAAACTAAGAGACGTCCTAACTATATCATCAAAGAAAAAAGTGACGAGAGTGCTGGCGATAAGTAATAAACCAATTAGTACTACAGATTCTTTCGAATCAAAATGATTTAGGGATAATAGGAGTGAGTTTAAATCGACATGCTTAAGAAATTAAAAAATCCCTACTTAGGGATCATAGGTGTTGCCATTGTCCTGTTACTCCCACAGTTATTTACGAGAAACATGATTATGGGATCAGACATCATTTTTCACTTTAATCGTTTTTACGATACGGCGATGCAATTGAAAACGAGAAATATTGATTATTTTATTGCGATGTTCGGATTTAGTCAATCTGGTCGGATTGTCAACGCCTTGTATGGGCCAATAATGGCTTATATACAAGGCGGTATTCTTTTGTTAGCAAAGACTTGGTTTAATTATCAGGTGCTCTCAAACTTTTGTCTGTATGTATTATCCGGGATTTCGATGTTTCAGTTGCTTAGGAAGACAACTCATAAGAAGTGGTACTCTTTCTGGTTAGCTGTCATTTTCATGACAACGTTTTGTATTCAATACTGGATTCAACGTCAAGGTTTTACTAGCTGGGGTGTTGCTATTTTACCGTGGTGTTTGATGCCTATTAAACGGATGATGGAGCATAAAAAACTAAACTGGTTTAGTATCGGTGTTGGTGTAGCCGCTATGTTCCAAATTCATATGTTTACCAGTTTACAACTTGTTTTGATTTATGCCGGTTTTTTTGTTGTCTGTTGGGTGACTGCAAATAAGGGTGAACGTATTCAGCTGCTTTTTGATTTATTGAAATCTATTGCATTGTTTATTGTGCTAACAGCTAATATTATTGTGAGTTATTTTCAAATCTACTCAACCAACACTCTGGCTGAGCCTTTCTTAAATGATGACATGAATTCGACAGCAGTCAATGTGGGGAATCTCTATTGGTTAGTGACACCTTATTTTTTATTGGTGTTATTTGCGTTATGGGTTGCCGTATCGATTGGGTCGTGGTCTAAGACGACTGTAACGAATAGGACGGCTATTGGTATTAGTTTAGTGTTCTTGTTGCTGTCAACAACGATTGTGCCGTGGAACGAACTACTGAATGCAGGCGTGCCCTTTATTAGGCTAATTCAATTTCCGTTTCGTTTCTTTGTTCCATTTACAGTGCTACTATTTTATAGTCTTGCTCTTGGGATGTCGGATCTTGAGTGGCAGACCCAGAAAGTTGTCTGTATTTTTGCGATAGGTGGCTTGTGTGCGATGCTCCAAGTCATGTGGACCAATTATCAGCATTTGCAGTACTGGAATCAAAAGGACTTAGGCAACTATTTATCATTGCATGTTCGCCTAGATGATGATCGAGAAAAGGTTAGAGCTTCTGCTTATAGCACTGATTTAGATGAGTTATTACAGCTATGGCAAAAATCAACGCCAGATTATATCCCGATTATAGGGAAAGGTCCTAATAACAATTATCGTGGTTATGAAGCCTACATTTTTGAAAGCCAGAAGGGCTTTGAAAAAACTATTTCGCCTAGTGGCGATTTGATGATTACTTGGACGGCAACGGATACTGTTCAAACCGATGTTCCAGTATTCAAATATGCAGATACGGAGCTATTTCTCAACGGACATCAGTTAGTTTCAGGTCAATACGATTTATCTCCAGTAGGAACAGTTGCTGTGACACCTCAGGTGGGTACTAATGAACTAACTGTCAAGTACATTTCACCACGTGGTTTTCTAGAATCTGTTATAATAACGGTGATTGGTTGGCTATTTGTGCTCGCCTGGTTCATGACCATTACGTTTTGGCCAGATCGTGGTAGAACAATGAAGCAAGTAACTCTTGAAAAAGAGATATGATCTATCGTTACAGGAAGATTGAAAGATCTGAAATAGCAATGAGATCTAAAACATGAATGAGGCTAATACTGAATGAAAAAATTGATTGAACAACTGATGAAGTTTGGCGTGGTGGGTGTCATCGCTTCGTTAATAGATTTTGGTATATTATATGTCTTGACTGAATACCTAGGCATCAACTATTTGGTGTCGAGTACGATCTCGTTTTTGGCATCAGTCATTTTTAATTACATTCTGAGTGTGAAGTGGGTCTTTGTTACCGCTAAAACCAATAAAACAAAAGAATTGCTTCTGTTCACTATCTTAAGTGCAGTGGGATTAGTGATCAATAACCTATTGATGTGGGTGTTCGTAGAGAAAGCAGGAGTTTACTATATGTTAGCTAAGGTGATTGCTACTGTTGTAGTGATGCTTTACAACTTTATCAGTCGGAAAATATTGATAGAGGACAAAGGCGCGAAGTCTTTCAAAGAAATGTTATAACACTAGTTGAAGTAGTTGAGGTATTTTTAAGGAGGCATAGGATGACGACTTTAAAAAACAACCATCTTCTGATAATGATAGGAATAACACTTATTAGCCTACTAGCAGGCTGTCAACCAAGGGAACAAACCTTGAATGATGATACTGACCCTATCACGGTAGAAACAGCTGAAAAAAGGGATGATCAATCATCTGATGAGTCGGATAATCAAAATGAGGATTCTGATAAAGATGAAGATGATGACCAGTCCTCTGATAAATCAGATGAAGCAACAGACGACTCTAAGGATGACTCTGGGCAGAAAGATGAGAATCCTTATTGGAATGACAGTAAAAAGCAGAAACTCGACGCGTTTATAAAAGACTGGGAAAAGAGTATGGGACAATTCTATGATGCCTATACAGATGAGGAAAAACTGGACTGGTATGGTGTGACATTTCCAGATGCCATGAGTCAATCCAACATTCAGTTCCAAGTAGATGAACAACCAGTCACTGCAGAGTGGACACAAGACCCAACCAAAAAAGATACATATAACGTCGTTGCCATCTATGCCAATATCGATAATCCACAAACCACTGAACCCTATCTCTACTTATTTACGATTTACAACGACCAACCAGTTGTTTTAGTAACGGCTCAAAACCAAGGAAATGATCCACAAGTCCTTAACCTTTATTTCAGTCCAACGGAAAACCAACAACTACAACAAGGATTCGCACAAATCGTGGCAGAGTAATTACAAATGGAGTTGGCGCCTAAAAGAGTTATTTGCGACGAAATGTCTAGATTTTAAAAATAGTCATATAGATAATATAAAAATTATAAAGGAGTACCACAATGAAACGCATTATTACATATGGAACCTTTGACCTTCTACACTACGGACATATCAATCTACTCCGTCGAGCAAAACAATATGGCGACTATCTTGTAGTAGCTTTATCAACCGATGAATTCAATTGGAATCAAAAACAAAAGAAGTGTTACTTCGACTTTGAAAAGAGAAAACAATTACTAGAAGCTATTCGTTATGTAGACTTAGTAATCCCTGAAAATGGTTGGGAACAAAAGGTTTCTGACATCAAAGAGTACCATATCGATACCTTTGTTATGGGAGATGATTGGGCTGGTAAATTTGACTTTATTGAAGAAGAAACCGATGCTACAGTGATCTATTTACCACGGACACCTGAAATCTCAACTTCACAAATTAAGCAGGACCTTGAGAAATTCAATAAATAGTTAATGTGTCAATTTATTTTAAGCATACTGAGTAAAACTGATATTCAAAATAATATGATAAAAGTGTTGACGAACTATTCATTTTATATTAGAATAATCTAAGTCGGAAGTTGCATGAGGCCAATTTGTCAGATGTTGGTCTTTTTTCATGGGAAAAAACGCGGTTTAATATGAAATGGAGAATGAAAATGGCTGAAAACAACGTGAAAGATACAAAAAATGAACAAAAAAGGAATAAATTCACAATCTTGCTATTTGCCCTATTATTAATCGGGATGGCTACATACGGAACATATGCTTACTATACAGATAGTACAAGTATTGATGCTGATTTAACCCTAACGAACGGTACAATTGACTTGGGTGCCGCGTCTTCAACTGATGGTTGGGTTTATGATGAAGATGCTGTTTTCACCAATAAAGATTTAAATGGTACGACAAATTCGAAAATAGAATCGTCAGATACATCATTTTCTAATATTCAACCAGGAGATGCTTTTACAAAATCGTTTAATATTGCCTATAATGGCAGTCTTGATGCTAATGTAGTAGCTAACGTCAATCAAGAGCAATTAGCTAAAATAACAAAGAACAGTGCTTTTGTCGTGAACGTGTTTTTAGGTGATACAGAGATTACTAACACTTCATCATCTGCGGTAGTGGTAGATGGAAAAGACAAAGGTAAGTTTACTGTTAAGATTAACATCAGTGTTCCGGTTGAAGGTGAAGAAAAGTATAACGAAGGTAGAAACAAAGAAAATGGAATTTATCTCTCGGATGTTCAAGGGTTAGTGACTATTACTGCTGATCAAGCTAACATTGCGAAGAAATAATCATTCTTAAAAAATTACAAAGATACTTAAAATGTTAATAGAGGTTTAAAGGAGGTCGCTAAATGTCACGTACTGCCAAGCTATTTAGGCTGTTAGTGTTAACTAGCGCCTTCTTTTTGCTTTTTGCCTCTAAAACAGTTATCACTTATGCTGCTTTCACGGATTCAGAGACTATCGATAGTGATTTACAGTTAAGGTCGGGTTATTTGTCTCTAGCTGATATTGGAAGTCCTTTTAACGATGGACTTGAAGGGACTGTAGATCAAACTGCTTCAAAAAAAATTGCTATTAAAAATAGTGGGACATTACAAGGTACAGTTTCTTATAGTGTGACTTCAGGCACTAGTGACTGGAGTGAGTATGTTAATATCTCAGATACTGGTCATTTCAATGGGCAAGTGTTAGAGCCAAATGCGAGTATTAGTCCTCAATTAACTGTTAAGGTGATAAAAGACTGGACTAGTGAAGAGCCGTTAGTCTTAACTGTTAAAGTGAGATTACAACAGGTAAATGCTAAAGGAAGTAATGGCTTCTTTGATGAAAAGAACTTTACGATTAAGATCAGTAAAACTCAAAAACAGCCAGAAGAACAATGGCCACTGTTTAGTGGAAACTACTTTATTGCCCAGGATTTGATTTTTAATAGAGTGGATAATGGCAAAGTACTAACTATTCAACCAGGAATAATTTATTTTAGTAGTGGAAAGAATGAAGTATATAATGAACAAACGGTGGCAACATTAAAAAAACGACTATCTGAAAATTTGAAGGGACGAACTGGTTATGCAAGAAATATTTTATATGAGATGCTAGACATTAAGTACATTCCTGAAAAAGGATTCAAAGTCGTTTTAAAGCTTAGAAAAGACCAATATTATGATTATCCAGATAGGTTGGGATTTAATCTAGATAATGGTGGAGCCGAATTTAATTGGCATATTGGCGACGATAATTTCGGACATCTGTTGCTTTTGGAGAGTGATATTATTAATACTAACATCACTAATGATGCCACTATTATCTTAAATGGTAAAAAAACTACGGTCAGCCTAAAACTAGCAAACTCTAATAGTGTTTATTTTAATTTAGAGAGGGCATCCCTAACTGATTACTTATTTATATCGCTCGAAGGTTCTAATAAAGGCAATTATCAAGTAGAGCTAAAAGATGATCAGCTGGTAGTGACTGCTAATTCAGAGGCGAACTATGGTGATGTGTTATATGTTATGTTCTGTAGCAAAAATACTCCAAATGAAGTTTTATTCAGAAGAAAAATAGTTAATTCTTATGGTGGTAAGAAAGCTAATAGAAGCTTTAATAACAGCAATCACAATGATAAAACAGTAGAATCTGAAGAAAAACAGAATACTAATGAGATTCTTGACAGTCCCAAAAATGAAAGACAAGCAACTAATAATAGCGATAACTCTGATAAAATAGTAACAACTAACCAACAGACAGATAGTAAAAGTATAAATGATTCTAGTCGGGAGGTAGAGCACAATTTGGTGGATTCCCAAGAAGTTCAAACTAGTGGTGACCTAAAGTCAAATGACAATGAGAAAGCTTCAGAGGTTGAATTAAAAAAGACGAAGAAGCTCCTCAAATAAATCGCTCAGATGACTCAAATGAAAATGGTGGAACTGTAAAAGTTGATGACGAATCTACTATTGACTAGATTATAGTGAAGGTGTTTCCGGTTTATCTTATTACAACTCATCTTTAGGACGAGTGGAAAAGCACATGTTTACTGAAAACACTACTATCATTTTCTAAAAGTAGTATAATACAGGTTGGTGTATTGACACTTGTAAATTGATGAGTTAATTAGTCGATTTTCACCTATTGCCCATCTTATAATTAGTAATGTAAGAAAAGTAATTCATACTAATATGAGAGTCTGGTGATGGTAAGATAGGTCGTAAGGGTAAGGGTTCACTTTCTGTAAAACAGTTCTTATGTGTGTTTAGTTGTTTATTTATTGGTTTCATGTTCTTAAAAACAGGAATCAATTTTTTAAATCGAGATAATAATCATTTTCTACAAACTGCGGTTAATCAGATGTATGATGGGAATGCCATGATGGTCAGAGTGACGTCATCAAAGGTTATTGATTATCCGCTATCAAAAAATGATTTATTGAATGAGGCTATGGTCTTTTCAAAGGGAAAGAATGATATTTCTCAGATCTGGTTGACAAATGTTGACAATTATTTGCCTTTTGAGACTGATTGTGAGGGTAAATCAGGTTTAAAGTATGTATTGGTCACTGTTTATAAAGATCAGATTGAAGTGCGAGAGGATTATCATTTGAAAGAAATGGTGACTCCGGCGTCTTCGTCGGTTTACCATATTTCTTCCACGGGTACTTTAGACAAGAAATATAATATTATGACTTATCACGTGAATAGTGATATTGATCTAACGTTACACGATTTGATTGCTTATGCTGAAGAATTTGGCGATATGGTTACGTTTGAAGGGCAACAGCAGCGGTTTACGAGTCAGTTATTGATTCATTCTAATGGAAAGTCATATCGTTATCGAACAGATCGTCCGAGTAATATCACAAGAATTGTCAGATTGAATAAATCTACTATTTGACAGTCGCTATTATTCGTTTAGAAGCTTTAGGGTTTAGAATTAGTGTAACAGTTAGAATAGCTCAAATAATTTAGCTGGTAGCAATTATAGGGGGAAAATTTTGAAGGTTTTACGTTGGGTTTGGAAATCATTTGAATTTGTTTTTGTAGTCTTTGTTCTATTATTTGCTATTTTAAATTTTAGGTCATCAATTGACAGTTCTGGTTTGTTTGGTTATAAAGGTTATACTGTTATCAGTGGTAGTATGGAACCTACGATTGGTGTGGGTGATTTTGTGGTGGTCCACAATGATGGTTTTGCTTCAGTGACTCCTAAGCAGATTATTAGTTTTGTAAGTGATAATATTGTTGTAACTCACCGCGTAATTGAACCATCAGAGGATGGCTTGGTGACGCGTGGAGACGCGAATGAAGTAAAAGATGTTAGTCATGTTACTGCAGATAATTATATTGGGACTCTAAAATTGGTGATTCCTTATTTAGGTTATGCGATAGTATGGTTCCAAAAACCATGGGTTTATGGGATCGTCATGGCTTTGATAGCATTACGTCTTCTTGTGGCAGTGATTTATAAGAAGTAGATAAGAAGCAGATATAAAAATTGTGATCTTATAATGAATGACAGTTAAAAAACTGCAATCAGCAATTAAAGTTAAACAGTCTCTGAGGTTTATACTTAAAAAGAAAAAAGGGTTAAAAGTGGTGTGAATCAGCCATTTTTAACCTTTTTTTCCTTGAACGATGACATAAAAGAATCTTTATTTCTTAAATGATTGTCATAATAGACCTTATAAAAGCTCGTGACCAAGGTTTTTCCGTAGTACTAAGGAAAAAGTTCCGTTGGATATGAAATCGGTTTCACTATATAGTGTAAGTGTGAAGGAAGAGTCAGTCATTCACATAATCGAAAGTTATATAAGTGAAAGGATGGAGCGTTATGACGAAAAAAGCATTGATCATTTGTGCAGCAGGGATGTCTTCTTCTATGATGGCCAAGAAAACAACAGATTATTTCAAAGAGAAAAATGAAGATGTCATCTTGGATGCTGTTCCGGCAACTGAGGGGGAGGATAAAATTAGAAATAGTGATTTTGATCTTTTCTTGATTAGCCCACAAACGTCCATGTATTTAGATAAATTCAAACGAATCGGGGCCGAGGTCGGAAAGCCAGTGATTAGTATTCCATTTCAAGCATATGTTCCGATTCCAACTGGCATCGCCAAACTGGCGGAAGTCGTCTCTGAAAATATATAATCAACTTAGGAAGAAAACTAGTTAGTAATATAGTTAGGTGTCAGGATTAATGTGGCACTTAGTTGCTAGCTGACTATTGAGGTTATAGGGGGACTTGCCATGAAGCAAAAAGAACGTGACTTATTACACCAAATGTTTGCACAAAGAGATGAGTTTGTGACAAGTCAGGTTCTAGCGAGTCATCTATCCTTATCTGATCGGACGGTTAGGACTTACCTCAATCATTTAGCAGAGTTAGTAGCTGAAAATGGTGCTAGTATTGTGTCAAAACCTGGCTATGGCTATAAGTTGACAGTCAATCAACCTTTGGCTTTTGATATTTTCATGAATCAAAGTGGCATCATTACCAAAAGTCCAGCGCCAGAATCGGGAATTAGTGATACAAAAGAGCGGCAAAGTTTTATTTTAAATAAGCTGTTACTAGAGGAAGAGTATTTACTGTTGGATGACTTGTCAGAGCGGCTGTATGTCAGTCGTTCGACACTGACAAACGATATGTCAGAGATCAAAGAAATGTTGAAGCCTTACAGGTTGACGGTCAAAAGTAGACCTAATTCTGGCTTATCGATTGTTGGTAAGGAACGAGATAAGCGTCATTTCATCATGACTTATTTTTTCTCAAACTCCTTGTCTAATTCGATTCAACGCTACATGGGGAATGCTGATTATTTTAAGGATATGAGTTTTGAGGCGATGACAATCATTGTCCTTGATGAATGTCGAGAGGCTCATTTGAAGGTATCGGATTTTGTTATCCAAAATCTGGTGTTACATTTAGCGTTAAGTTTAAAACGAATCAGTGCTGGCTTTGAAGTACAGGAAATCGGGGAAGAAATAGCTATTTCCCATCGTCTAGAACACCAGGTGGCTCAACGTATTTTAAAGCGTATCGAAGCGAGTTCACATGTTACTTTCCCAGAAGCTGAAGTCGGCTACTTGACGATCCACTTGATGGCTAAATCAAATAAAAAGAGTGATACGAGGCATAAGGACTTAACCTTAAAACGAGAACTAGAACAGAGTCTTCAGGTCTTAGCTAAAGATACTAGCATTCCATTTGATGAGGATCAAGCATTAATCAACGGCTTAATGGATCATCTCTTGCCAATGATGGTCAGATTGGAAAATGGCATTCGTTTAGAAAATCCGCTTTTAACAGAAATCACCGAAAAGTACCAGATTGCATTTGCGACTAGTAAGGAATATTTGAACCTCATACCGAGTTTACAGCGTCAGGAGGTCAGCGATGATGAGTGGGCCTATCTAGCTTTACACTTGATGGCGGCCTATGAAAAGTATAAGGATGTCCATAAGCTCCAAGTGTTAGTGATTTGTGCGACAGGTTACGGAAGTGCGCAACTGTTAAAGAATCGCCTTAATAAGGAGTTTGGCAAGCATTTAACAGTTGTTGATGTCAAAGGCTACTATGAGGTAACAGAGGATAGCTTGACCAATATTGACGTGATCATCTCCTCCATCGATATGTCGACTCTTATTTTTAAGGTTCCAGTCATATCTGTCAGTGTCTTTTTGTCCCAACAGGATATTGAAAAGATTCGTCACTTTATTGACCAAACCGATGTAATGAGTGACAGGATCATGCCAAGAGAACAGCCTCATTATTATAAAGAAAAAGTACTATCGAGTTATCTGAAAGATTCCTTTATCTATTGTTTTGATCAAGCTGTATCGAAAGACCAAGTGCTTGCCAGGTTAGCAAGGCTTTTGAGTGATCATGAGTCTGCCGATTTTACCGAGAAACTTTTGGATCAGATCAACCAAAGGGGAGCAATGAACCCCATTGTTTTTAGTGAGTCGATCGCAGTTCCACATCCTGCTATGCCAGTCGGTGTGACGGGTAAAATTGCGGTAGGCATCGTTCCCACGGGTTTAGAATGGGATAGCAACTATCAACAGATTAAATTAGTGTTTTTGCTGTCACCTTCGTATTACGAAAACGAAAATCTACCACAAGTGACTAAGTCAATCATTGAATTGATCGATGATGAGAAAGCCCAAGAAGAAATTATCACTCATCCAGAATACACCACGATAACAAACGTGTTATTAAGATTCATGTGAGGAAGGAGATGACATAACATGGAAAAACAAATGCCTAGTGAAGAATTACAGCAAGTGGCTTTTGAGATCATTTTACATAGTGGCTCAGCTCGCACGAAGGTCCACGAAGCTTTTGGCGCTATGCGTCAAGGTGAAACGACCAAAGCAGACGAACTTTTAGAAGACGCTAATCAAGAGCTACTCCTAGCTCATAAAAGTCAAACGACTTTGCTACAAGAATATGCCGGTGGCGAAAAAATCGACATGGAGATCATTATGGTCCATGCGCAAGACCACTTAATGACGACCATGACCCTAAGAGAAGTTGCTATTGAAATGAATTATCTTTATCAACGGTCCGCTTAAGGAAAAGTAGAAAGGAGGTAGACAGTGATGTCCAATAAACAAGCAAAGGCAACTATGGCAAAAAAGCGGCAAGAAGTTGGTCTCAGAAATATGTATTTTAATCGCTATCTTTTGATTCGCTACATCACAGCAGTATTTTTCTTTTCTAATCTCTACTGGTTTGTATTCCTCGCTGGCACGAAAAGTATCTTTTTAGGGTTACCACTTGTGTTGCTAGTTGGGATGGTAGTTGTCGTTTGGGAGCAGATCAAGACCTATCGTGATCATCGTTCTGAAATCCCTAGCACGCGCTTATATTATAGGGTGCAGTTAGCTTTGAATGCTGTCTTATGTTTCAGCGTTTATACCCCTTTGTTTACGTCTCTATTTCCATTCGTCAAAAATAGTTCAGAAGGCAAGAGTGTTGTCTTATTGATGCTAGTGTTGGGTGCTTTGCTATGTGTCGTTGTAGAGCGCAAGTTGCAGTTAATCAGTCGTCACAAGGATCGTCATTATGGTCGAATCATGGCTTACAAGAAAGCGATTACACATTAATAAGGGATAACAGAAGAGAAAGGAATTAATAAAATGGATAAAATATTTGGTTTTTTAGAAAAATATTTAATGGGTCCAATGGGTAAGGTATCACAGTTTAAAATCGTACGTGCTGTAATGGCAGCTGGGATGGCAAGTATTCCATTTACTATCGTTGGCTCAATGTTTTTAGTGCTTAACATCTTACCATTGACTTTCCCAGCGTTAACAGGTTTCTTTGAAAATACCTTTTACCGTTTCAGTGATCTCTACATGTTGGCAAATACGACTACAATGGGGATCTTAGCTCTTTATTTTGGAATAGTATTTGGTTATGAATTAACGAGGATCGAACAAACAGAATCTCATCTTGACGTCAATCCATTGAATGGGGCGTTACTTTCAATGTTTGCGTTCTTCTTATGTATTCCAGAGTTGTTATTTGAAAACGGTTCGATGACTTTGATTAATTCAGTCACTGATACTGAAACAGTCATCAAAGGGTTCAGGATGGGCGACACTGTTTCTCGTTTAGGAACAACAGGTATTTTTACCGCTATTATCATGTCAATCGTTGCAGTGAACTTATATTGCCTTTGTGTTAGACGTAAATGGATCATCAAAATGCCTGATACAGTGCCAACTGGTGTCTCTCGGTCGTTTACGGCATTGATCCCAGCTTTCGTTGTTGCTTTTGCAGTGTTGATCATTAATGGTATCTTAATAGCATTAGGAACTGATATCTTCAATATCATTGCTGTACCTTTTGGCTTTGTCACAAACTTGACCAACAGTTGGTTAGGTATTCTAGTGATCTACTTCTTGATTCATGCACTTTGGATCGTCGGTATCCATGGGGCAACTATTGTGACATCTTTCTTGACGCCTATAGTTTTAGCTAACATGACGGCTAATGCAGCAGGTGCAAACATTCCATTTGCAGGTGAATTTAACAACTCCTTTGTAACAGTTGGGGGTTCTGGTGCGACATTAGGTTTAGTGATCTTCATTACATTCTTTGCGAAATCAGATCAGTTGAAGGTATTAGGAAAAGCATCAATCGTTCCATCACTGTTCAATATCAATGAACCGATTATCTTTGGGATGCCAGTTGTTTACAATCCTTATATCGCAATTCCATTCTTCTTAGGACCAATGACAGCAGCTTCCCTAGGTTACTGGGCAATTAAACTAGGTATTGTTAACCCAGTTATAGCCCAAGTCCCTTGGCCATCACCAATTGGTTTGGGTGGATTCATCGGAACTGGAGGAGATTGGAAAGCTATTGTATTAGCCTTTGTCTGTGCCTTAGCATCCTTCATCATCTACTTCCCATTCATTAAAGTTTATGATGCCAAATTGGCGAAAGAAGAAAGAGAAAGAGGACAAGAAGTAGCAACACAAGCTTGATATATGACTACCGCCAGCGAAATGTACCAACGTTGCCAAGTTTTGTACCACCCTTTGCC
>OMJG01001174.1_pt1 | contig 16098 bp, 14 predicted proteins | sample 1646431 | NCBI WGS metagenome assembly OMJG01 (sample SAMN03771674, study PRJEB25209) | food metagenome | isolation source: Cotija cheese | place: Mexico:Jalisco,Michoacan | collected 2011-12-12
CCAAATTGAAGCACATTGTAAAAAAGGTAATATTACAACGAAGCCAGACGTGATAGCAGTGACAAAGTATGTTACAATAGACCGAGCTAATGATGCATATAATGTTGGCATTAGACATTTCGGTGAAAATCGTTTAGAAGGCTTTCAACAAAAGAAAGCAGCTTTACCAGATGATGTTGTGATGCACTTTATTGGTTCATTGCAAACACGAAAAGTGAAAGATGTTATCAATGAAATAGATTATTTTCACGCGTTGGATCGGTTAAAATTGGCAAAAGAAATCAATAAACGTGCTGAACATAAAATTAAGTGTTTTGTTCAAGTCAATGTTTCAGGTGAATCATCGAAACAAGGTGTTTCATTATCTGAAGTAGAAACATTTATAAAAGAATTAAAGCAATATGAAAATATAGAAATTATAGGACTTATGACTATGGCGCCATTTAACTGACGATGAGTCATATATTAAACGTTTATTTCAATTATTAAAATTAAAAAGAGATGAAATTAAAGCGCTCAATTTAAATTATGCACCATGTACTGAGTTATCGATGGGAATGAGTAATGATTTCCATTTAGCTGCTGAAGAAGGTGCATCATTTGTGAGAATTGGGACTAAACTTGTAGGAAAAGAGGAGTGAGCCCCGTGGCTTTAAAAGATTTATTTAGTGGATTTTTCGTGGTTGAAGAGGAAGATGACGAATTAGAAGCACCACCAGAAGAAAATGAGCAACAAGAAAGACAACAACCTAAACAACAAGCGCAGTCTCAAAATCAATTTACAGAACAACCTAGAAATGTGAATTCAGAAAGACCGAGATCGATTCAATCCGTGCCCAAAAAGCAGTCAACTAGATTACAACAATCATCGGGTGAAAGGAAGTATCAAATGAATAACACTACATCAAAAAATAATGCTAGGAACGTTGTGAATATGAATAATCAAGAGCAAGAAAATTATGATTTTACACAAGAAAGTTCTAAAATGTGTTTATTTGAACCACGTGTTTTTTCAGATACACAAGATATAGCTGACGAATTAAAAAATCGTCGTGCAACATTACTTACAACGTATCGATAAAGTATCAGCTAAACGCATCATAGACTTTTTAAGTGGTACTGTATATGCGATTGGTGGAGACATCCAACGCGTCGGATCAGATATATTCTTATGTACACCAGACAATGTTGAAGTTGCTGGCAGTATCACGGATCAAATAGAAAATATGGAATACCAAGGTGAATAGAGGTTAAAAATAAATGGATATAGGTTTATTAGCAAATATATTTAATTTTATTTTATTCTTGGTTCAAATTTATTATTATGGAATGATTGTTTATTTCTTTATGTCGTGGATTCCAAATGCACGAGAAAACAGATTTGGTCAATTTTTAGCCAAAATTTATGAACCATTTTTAGAACAATTCCGTAAGATTATTCCGCCGCTCGGAATGATTGATATTTCGTCAATTGTTGCCATCATTGTACTTGTATTATTCAGAAGTGGATTGGCAAGTATCTTCAATCTTATTTTGAGTAAATTAATGTAATGATTAAAGCAATAATTAATATTTAGAGTGAATTTAAAAAACTACGTATAAAATAAATGATAAGCACCTACGTTCATAGACGCGAGGTGCTTTGTCTTGTATTTGGGGTGAGCGTCATAGATATATATCAGCATTTCAGAAAAGAAGAGCATGAATTAATAGATCAACTTATAGATAAATGTAATCGGGCTAATGATCAATATTCGCCTATTTTAACGCCATTTTTAGATCCACGTGGTCAGTATATTATGAATGTGGTGGCTGGCAGTTTTGAAGATTTAGAAGTTACATTTTATGGTGGGCCATTCGCGGAAAGAAAAAGAGCGATGATTGCGCCAAGTTATTTTCAACCAGATGCAGAGGCATTTGAAATTGTATTAATTGAAATAGATTATCCTCAAAAATTTGTAACATTACAGCACCAACACATATTGGGTACAATCATGTCTTTAGGTATTGAAAGAGATCAACTAGGTGACATTGTTGTAGATGATCGAATTCAATTTACTTTGACAAAACAATTAGAATCTTATATTATATTGGAATTAACTAAAATCAAAGGTGCTTCAGTTAAACTTAATTCTATTCCTATAAAAGATATGATACAATCAAAAGAGCATTGGCAATCTTTTGAAACGACTGTTAGTGGTTTAAGATTAGATGTCGTATTAAAAGAGATGGTGCGTAAATCACGCTCGATAGCTAAGCAACTTATTGATAAAAAGCGTGTTAAAGTCAACCATACAGTGATTGATGCTGCAGATTTCCAACTAGATAGTGGGGATTTGTTGTCTATCCAAGGATTTGGAAGAGCGATGATTACTGATATTGGTGGTAAAACAAAAAAAGATAAAATACGCATTTCATATAAAACGCTGTTTAAATAATATGAAGTTTATGAAAGCGAATATAAACACTTTGCACAATTAACTAAATGATATATTATAAAAGAATATTGTAGGAAAAACACTATTTATCTTATTTAATCAAAGCTGATAATAGTGTATTATAGAAGGAGGATCATGTATGCCTTTTACACCAAGTGAAATAAAAAACAAAACATTTACTCAAGTAAAAAGTGGGTTTGAACCTAAAGAAGTTGAAGACTATTTAGAACAATTAAGTAATGAAATTGAACGTCTAAAAGAAGACAAAGCTCAGTTAGAAAAAGTCATTGAAGATAAAGAAACCAATATTCAATCTTACAAGGATGTACATCAATCCGTAAGTGATGCTTTAATTCAAGCAAAACATGCGGGTGAGGAAACTAAAGCAGCTGCTACAAAAGAAGCAGAAGCAACAGTAGCAAAAGCAAAAGCAGAAGCGGATAAAATTGTTAATGATGGTGTGGAAAAAGCACGTCGCTTATCTTTCCAAACAGAAGATATGAAACGTCAATCAAAAATTTTCAGATCGCGTTTCCGTATGCTAGTTGAAGCACAATTAGATTTACTTAAAAGTGAAGATTGGGATTACTTATTAAATTATGATTTGGATTCTGAACAAGTGACTCAAGAAAATATTAATCATTTGAATGAAAAGGATTTAACTGAAGAAGAAAAAGCTATGAAAGCAAAAGCAGAAGCAGATAATACTGCACAATCAAATGATGATCCGAATAAAGCATAAGGATAACAGACACGTTTGAAACGAAACACATATCAAAGCGAGTTAGGAATAGTGAGAGCCTTTCATATGTGCGTTTCTAATATCACTGTTGTCACAACTTATATAACATAAATGAGAGAACTCTAAGTTGAGTTAACCAGGGTGGTAACGCGGTCAATATCGTCCCTGTTAATTGAACTTAGGGTTCTTTTATTGTATAAAATGAACTAACTTAGAAAATCGGAAGAAGGAGTGTATTGAAAATGGATTATAAAGATACGTTGTTAATGCCAAAAACAGATTTCCCAATGCGTGGAGGTTTGCCAAATAAAGAGCCAAAAATACAAGAAGAATGGGATGCCAAAAATATTTATCAAAAAGTATTAGATAAAAATGAAGGTAATCCGTCATTTATTTTACATGATGGACCACCGTATGCGAATGGTAATTTACACATGGGCCATGCCTTAAATAAAATTCTTAAAGATATTATTACGAGATATAAATCCATGCTTGGTTACTATGCACCATACGTTCCAGGTTGGGATACACATGGTCTTCCAATTGAACAAGCATTGACTAAAAAGGGCGTTAAACGTAAAGAACTATCAATCGCTGAATTTAGAAAAAAATGTGAAGCATTTGCATTAGAACAAATCGACAACCAGAAAAAAGATTTTAAACGTTTAGGTGTTAAAGGTGATTTTAATAATCCATACATTACGCTTAAACCTGAATATGAAGCAGCTCAAATTCGTTTATTTGGTGAAATGGCAGACAAAGGATTAATTTATAAAGGTAAAAAACCTGTTTATTGGTCACCATCAAGTGAATCGTCATTAGCTGAAGCTGAAATTGAATATCAAGATAAACGTTCACCGTCTATTTATGTAGCTTTTGATGTTGTAGATGGTAAAGGTATTGTAGATGACGATGCACAATTCATCATCTGGACAACAACACCATGGACTTTACCTTCAAATGTTGCCATTACAGTACACCCAGATTTAACTTATGGTCAATATAATGTTAACGGCAAAAAATATATTATCGGTAAAGATTTAGCGAGTGATGTGGCTGAAGCGCTAGATTGGGACGAAGATACTTTAGAATTAGAAAAAGAATTCAAAGGTAAAGACTTAGAGTACATTAAAGCGCAACATCCATTCTTTGATCGTGAATCATTAGTTATCAATGGGTTACACGTAACTACTGATGCAGGTACGGGTTGTGTACACACAGCACCAGGTCATGGTGAAGATGACTATATTGTTGGTCAAAAATACAATTTACCTGTTATCAGTCCTGTTGATGATAAAGGTGTGTTCACTGATGAAGCAGGTCAATTTGAAGGCATGTTCTATGATAAAGCAAACAAAGAAATCACAGATTTATTAAAAGAAGATGGCTCATTATTAAAATTAGAATTTATTACACATAGTTACCCCCATGATTGGCGTACTAAGAAACCGGTTATCTTCAGAGCGACACCACAATGGTTTGCTTCTATTGATAAAGTTCGTGAGGACATCTTAAGTGCAATTGACGATACGCAATTCAAAGTTGATTGGGGTAAAACACGTATCTATAATATGATTCGTGATCGTGGAGAATGGGTTATTTCTCGTCAACGTGTTTGGGGTGTGCCATTACCAGTATTTTATGCAGAAAATGGTGACATCATCATGACAAGTGAGACCGTAAACCATGTTGCAGATTTATTTGAAGCAAATGGTTCAAATATTTGGTTTGAACGTGAAGCGAAAGATTTACTGCCAGAAGGTTTTACACATCCTGGTAGCCCTAACGGCGAATTCACAAAAGAAACGGATATCATGGATGTATGGTTTGATTCAGGTTCTTCACACCGTGGTGTATTAGAGGCACGTCCAGAATTATCATATCCTGCAGATTTATATCTTGAAGGTAGTGACCAGTATCGTGGTTGGTTTAACTCTTCAATAACAACTTCTGTAGCTACAAGGGGACAATCACCATATAAAATGTTACTTTCTCATGGCTTTGTCATGGATGGCGAAGGTAAAAAAATGAGTAAATCATTAGGAAATGTGATTGTTCCTGATCAAATCGTTAAACAAAAAGGTGCAGACATTGCACGTCTATGGGTAAGTAGTGTAGATTATTTAGCAGATGTTCGTATATCTGATGAAATCTTAAAACAATCTTCTGATGTATATCGTAAGATTAGAAATACGCTAAGATTTATGCTAGGAAATGTGAGTGATTATAACCCTGCCACAGACGCTATCGCAGAAAAAGATTTACTAGAAGTAGATAAATATTTATTAAATAGATTACGTGAATTTACTGCAAACACATTAGATCACTATGATAACTATGATTATTTAGATATTTACCAAGAAGTTCAAAACTTTATCAATGTGGAATTAAGTAATTTCTATCTAGATTATGGTAAAGATATTCTATATATTGAAGAACGTGATTCACACAAACGTCGCAGCATGCAAACGGTGTTATACCAAATTGTAGTAGATATGACAAAACTACTTGCACCGATTTTAGTTCATACTGCTGAAGAAGTTTGGTCTCATATTCCACACGTAGAAGAAGAGAGTGTACATTTAACAAATATGCCAGAGCGCGTAGAAATTGATCAAGCGTTTGTTGATAGATGGAATACATTTATGAAATTACGTGATGATGTTAACCGTGCATTAGAAGTTGCACGTAATGAAAAAGTAATCGGTAAATCACTCGAAGCAAAAGTTGTGATTGGCTCTAATGAAAACTTCGATGCGACGACATTCTTACAACAATTCAAAGATTTACAACAACTATTTATCACTTCTCAAGCTGAAGTTGTCGATAAAGTAGATGACGGTGTTGCATATCAACATGGTGATATCCGTATCGAACATGCTCATGGAGAAAAATGTGAACGTTGTTGGAATTATAGTGAGGAATTAGGTTCAGTAGGTGAATTAGATAACTTATGTCCTCGTTGTCAAGCAGTTGTAAAAACACTTGTATAAGAATTAGAAAGTAAGTAAAAATGATTCAATAAGTTCAAAGGTTACTTATATTTGCATTCAGCAAATTAAGTAACCTTTTCTTATGGCAATAATTGTTGTTATAATTTAGTGAAAATAAAATGCTAATGGCGCGGATGTACAGTAATATCAATAATGAAGGACGTATGAATTAGCATAGGTAGATAGATAAAAATTAAACGTAAAGTGTCATTTTAATGAATAAGAAATTGACATTTGGAAAGGTGTTTGTCATGTTTCATAATCAAAGTGCTCATTTTGTAAATGGCATCACATTAAATGTAAGAGATAAAGAAGCAATGAAGCATTTTTATCAAGACATATTAGGATTGAATGTAGTGAATGAATCACTATCTATTGTTCATTATGAAATAGGAAATATGAATCATTTTTTAACATTAAATCAAATAAATATGGGGAGAGAGCCATTAACATCGGAAGCTGGCTTATTTCATTTAGCTATAAAGTTACCTTCAAAGACAGACTTAGCAGATTTACTTGTACAGTTAAGTGAATATACAATTCCAGTTAACGGCGGTGAACACGAAACGGCTACCTCAATTTTTCTAGAGGATCCTGAAGGCAATGGACTTGAATTCTATGTCGATAATCCAATGGAAGATTGGTCTTTTGAAAATGGACAAGTTGTATTAGAGACCCAACCGATTAATGTGCCACATCTATTGACTTATGTATCAAATGAAAAGTGGCAAGGCATTCCAGATGAAAGTATTATTGGTTATATTAATCTAAAGACAATAGAGTTAAAACGTATTAAATTATATTACAAGCGATTTTTTGGTTTAGAACCATCCGCTTTAGAAACCAATCATTCAGTATATTTATCATCAAATGGTTATCATCAGCATATCGTTGTGAATAATTGGTACTCTAGTATCAAACGTATTGAAAATGAACGTACCTATGGTTTGGCTTGTGTAGATTACCATTATCCTGAATCGACTCATAAACGCTTAACTGGACCCGATGGGATTCAATTTAGATTCAATTTCTACAAAGTGATATAAAGAAGCGAAATAAAAAATGAAAAGCATAGTTAGAAATTTCCTGATTGCATCGGTATAATTTTAAACGTCAAAATTTCGTATAGGAAATGTAGTTTTTTTACAGATAATGAAACTGTAACTTTTTTTATAAGTTTGAGTAGGATATAATGAGAGTTGTTGTAAAAGCGACTGAACCTAGAATAGGAGGTACGGACATGAAACGTCAGTACTATATTGGTATTTCTTTATTCATAACAATCATTATATTAGTATTAGATCAAATCACAAAATTTATTATTGCTAGTTCAATGAAAGTGGGAGATTCATTTGAAGTTATTCCCAACTTTTTAAATATAACTTCGCATCGTAATGATGGTGCAGCTTGGGGAATTTTAAGTGGAAAGATGAGTTTTTTCTTTATTATCACAATCATTATACTGGTTGTACTCATCGTATTTTATATTAAAGAAGCGAAAAACAATTTATTGATGCAAATCGCAATTAGTTTATTGTTTGCTGGTGCATTAGGGAACTTCATCGATCGTGTGTTACATGGAGAAGTTGTAGACTTTGTAGATACATATATCTTTGGATATAATTTTCCAATATTTAATGTAGCTGACTCAAGTTTAACGATAGGCGTTTTATTAATTATTATCGCTTTGCTAACAGATATGAAGAAAGAAGAATAGGAGAGATATTGTATGGATATACATCAGTTTAAGATTGAAAATCCAGAAGATACAGGCCAACGTATCGATAAATTACTACCTGAATATCATTCAGAGTGGTCACGTACACAAATTCAAGACTGGATTAAAGCTTCTCTAGTAAAAGTAAACGACCAGGTCATTAAATCTAATTATAAGACAAAAATGAATGATCACATTGTTGTAACCGAAAAAGAAACCGTTGAAGCGGATATTCAACCAGAAAATTTAAATTTAGATATTTATTATGAAGATGATGATGTAGCGATTGTATATAAACCTAAAGGTATGGTTGTGCATCCATCTGCAGGTCATTATACCGGTACATTAGTGAATGGTCTAATGTATCAAATGAAAAATTTATCAGGTATTAACGGTGAAATACGTCCAGGTATTGTACATCGTATTGATAAAGATACCTCAGGTTTACTCATGGTTGCTAAAAATGATGTGGCACATCGTAGTTTAGTTGATCAACTCGTTAATAAAACCGTGACACGTAAATATGTCGCTTTGGTACATGGTAATATTCCTCATGATTATGGTACTGTTGATGCGCCGATTGGTAGAAATAAAAACGATCGTCAATCTATGGATGTTGTAGATGATGGTAAAGAGGCGGTTACACATTTTAATGTTTTAGAACATTTTAATAAATACACATTAATAGAGTGTCAATTAGAAACCGGACGTACCCACCAAATCCGTGTGCATATGAAATATATTGGTTATCCATTAGTTGGTGACCCCAAATATGGCCCTAAAAAAACATTAGATATAGGTGGCCAAGCGTTACACGCTGGAATTATTGGCTTTGAACATCCAGTTACACATGAGTATATTGAAAAATCAACTGCATTACCTGAAGATTTTGAACAGTTATTGTCAGAATTACGTAGAAGTGATAAATAAAAATGATAAAATTTTATAAAATGGATTATTAAACATTCATAGTGCCTAATTTTTAATTAATCAAACTGTCATTTCCACTAAAGATACACATTTTAAATTGAAACAAGCATACCGTTTTCTGTCTCACTACTGTGTTTATTTCTTAAGTGGCTTGCAAGTGAATGCGTTTCATGGTAGTATGGTGACAGTTTAATAAAGAGCGTACGTCTTTAATTGTAAGTCCAGAGAGGCTTCGAAGACATGTATTTATTAAAGGTAGACAAACAATATTTTTCTCATTTGAGAAAAATACCTGTTGTAGTTAGTATCATATAACGCAACGGAAGATACAGTCGTTAGTAAAAACACTGTAAAGAGAAATCAGCTTGGATAAGAAAGCATATGTCTCTTATACGTTTGTCATACACTTTAACAAACCTCATGTCTTAATAAAGACATGAGGTTTTCTTTATATCATCATCATTTTAAAAGGTAGGTGCCTAAGATGTCAGAACGCATTATTATGGATGAAGCGGCAATTCAACGTACTGTGACACGTATTGCACACGAAATTTTAGAATATAATAAAGGTACTGATAATTTAATCTTATTAGGTATTAAGACACGTGGCGCATTTTTAGCAAGAAGAATTCAACAAAAAATTGAGCAAATTGATGAAATTGCTGTGCCTACAGGTACAATCGATATAACACAATTTAGAGATGATTTGGAACAAACGATAAATCAAGTAGATGAAAGATCATATGAAATTGATGTAAATATTACTAATCAAGTAGTCATTATTATCGATGATGTCTTATATACTGGTAGAACTGTAAGAGCGTCACTAGATGCAGTGTTACAGTATGCTAGGCCGAAGAAGATTGGGCTAGCGACACTAGTAGATAGAGGGCATAGAGAGTTACCAATAAGAGCTGACTTTGTAGGTAAAAATATCCCGACAGCCAAGGAAGAAGATGTTTCAGTATATTTAGAAGAAATAGATGAAAGAAATGCAGTTGTAATTGAATAACACCTTTTAATTCGGTACGAGAGACTGAAAAAGGGGAGAGGGTTAAACGGATGCAATAATATCGATAAATGTTTTATTGTAATACATCCGTTTATAAATTAAACAATTAATGAAACAACCTCTTCAATTATCTAATTTTATTTTTAAAGCACATTAATATTATAGAAGTTACATAACTTTTTATATGTGCATGAGTAAATTAGATAATATACTTTTTAGTCTCTTTACATGAATTTAATGTAAAGAGATTTTTTTATGAGAGGAAGCATAACCATGGAAAATGAAACAATGTTTGAACGGACAGTCAAGCCAGTATTAGATGTACAAGATAAACCAAAAATTGGACAGTGGGCATTTTTAAGTACACAGCATTTATTCGCAATGTTTGGTTCGACCGTACTTGTACCATTTTTAACTGGATTACCCATATCATCAGCGCTTTTAGCATCAGGTATAGGAACATTGCTTTATATCCTAATAACAAAAGCTAAGATACCAGCATATTTAGGATCGAGCTTTGCATTTATCACACCGATTATAACGGGGTTAAATTCTCATAGCCTTGGTGATATGCTGATGGCACTCTTTATGAGCGGCGTGATGTACGTATTAATAGGCTTAGCAATTAGATTGAGTGGTACGGGCTGGCTTATGCATCTTTTGCCACCTGTTGTTGTAGGACCAGTGATTATGGTCATAGGATTGAGTTTAGCACCAACAGCAGTTAATATGGCCATGTTTGAGAACTCAGGGGACATGAAAGGTTACAACTTAAGTTACTTGATTGTAGCTATGATTACGTTATTAGTAACAATTATTGTTCAAGGTTATTTTAAAGGATTCTTATCACTCATTCCTGTTCTAATAGGAATCATAACAGGTTACATCGTTTCGGCTTGTATGGGATTAGTCAACTTTGCACCGATTGCTAAAGCAAAATGGCTACAGTTTCCAGAAGTCTACATACCATTTAAAGATTATACACCTTCGTTTCATCTAGGACTCATACTCGTCTTGATACCTATTGTATTTGTGACGGTAAGTGAACATATCGGGCACCAAATGGTTATCAATAAGATTGTAGGACGTAATTTTTTCAAGGATCCAGGCTTAGACAAATCAATCATTGGTGATGGTGTTTCAACCATGTTTGCAAGTATTATCGGAGGTCCTCCAAGTACAACATATGGTGAAAATATCGGCGTTTTAGCAATCACAAAAATTTATAGTGTTTATGTGATTGGTGGCGCAGCAGTCATTGCAATCATTTTAGGATTTGTCGGGAAATTTACAGCACTGGTTTCATCTATACCAACCCCAGTCATGGGTGGGGTATCCATCCTGTTATTTGGCATTATCGCAGCAAGTGGCTTGAGGATGTTAGTGGAAAGTGAAGTAGATTTTGCGAGCAATAGAAACCTAGTCATTGCATCGGTCATACTTGTTATTGGTATTGGCAATCTAGTATTCAATTTAAATGGATTAGGGATTAACTTAGAAATAGAAGGTATGGCATTAGCAGCGTTAGCAGGTATTATACTTAACTTGATTTTACCTAAAACAGCACCAACCAATAATTAAAAGAAATTCTGATGATGAGGGAGCTGAATAAAAATGGATAATTTACTTTCAACGGAATACTTAAATACGACTGAAATTTACGATCTAATACAACGTGCGAGCGCTTTTAAAAATGGTAACGCGCAGCCAGGATGTTTTGAAGATAAATTTGTTGCTAATCTATTCTTTGAAAATTCCACACGTACAAAAAGTAGTTTTTTAGTAGCGGAACAAAAATTAGGACTAAAGTTAATAGATTTTGAGACAAGTACATCATCCGTTCAAAAAGGTGAATCATTGTATGATACTTGTAAAACGCTGGAACAAATTGGTGCCAATGTGTTAGTTATTCGACATTCACAAACAACTTATTATGATGAATTAAAGCATTTAAATATACCTATCATCAATGCTGGAGATGGTAGCGGACAACATCCGACACAAAGTTTACTAGACCTCATGACAATTTACGAAGAATACAAGACTTTTGAAGCTTTGAATGTACTTATCTGTGGTGATGTCAAGAACTCACGTGTAGCGAAAAGTAATTACCAAAGTCTAACAGCATTAGGTGCGCATGTCATGTTCTCTAGTCCAGATGAATGGAAAGATGAAACATTAGAAGCACCTTATGTTGATATTGATGAAGTGATTGATCGAATCGATATTGTCATGTTGTTAAGAGTCCAACACGAGAGACATGAGGATAGTGAAGTTACTAGCTTTGAAGTGAGTCAATATCATGAAAATTTTGGTTTAACGCAATCACGTTATGATTTATTGAAAGATCGAGCAATTATCATGCATCCTGCACCAGTAAATCGCGGTGTAGAAATTGAAGATACATTAGTAGAAGCACCGAAATCACGTATTTTTAAACAAATGGAAAATGGTATGTATATACGTATGGCAGTTATAGATCATATCTTACAAACGGAAGGGGCAACAGCAAAATGAAATTATTAACAAATGCAAAAATCTTAAAAAATGGTGAATTAACGACGGTATCGATTTTAATTGAGGGACAACATATTAAAAAAATCGCACCACACATTGATGTTACATCAGAGACTGAAGTCATAGACGTTAAAGGACAATTCGTTTCGCCAGGATTAGTTGATGTCCATGTCCATTTACGTGAACCAGGCGGTGAACACAAAGAAACAATAGAAACGGGTACGAAAGCAGCGGCGAGAGGTGGATTTACTACAGTATGTCCAATGCCGAATACGAAACCTGTGCCTGATTCAGAAGAAAATCTGAATCGCTTAAACCAATTAATTGAAGAAAATGCACAAGTAAGAGTATTGCCATATGCAGCAATCACAGTTAGACAGGCTGGGAAAGAACACGTGGACTTTGAAACACTTGCTAACAACGGTGCATTCGCATTTACAGATGATGGTGTTGGTGTACAACAAGCTAGCATGATGTACGAAGCTATGCAAGCGGCTGCAAAAGTAAATAAAGCAGTTGTTGCACATTGTGAAGATAACAGTTTAATATACGGCGGAGCAATGCACGAAGGTCAGCGTAGTGAAGCGTTAGGTATACCAGGTATTCCAAATATATGTGAAGCTGTACAAATCGCGAGAGATGTTTTACTGGCAGAAGCAGCAGGCGCACATTATCATGTATGTCACGTATCTACAAAGGAAAGTGTCAGAACAATTAGAGATGCTAAAAAGGCAGGCATTCATGTAACTGCTGAAGTCACACCACACCATTTATTATTAACAGAAGATGATGTACCAGGTGATGATGCTATTTATAAAATGAACCCGCCTTTAAGAAGTAAAGAGGATAGAGAGGCATTATTAGAAGGTTTATTAGATGGCACGATTGATTGTATAGCTACGGATCATGCACCACATGCAGCAGAAGAAAAGAATCAGCCAATGACGAAAGCACCATTTGGTATAGTTGGAAGTGAAACAGCGTTCCCATTACTATACACTCATTTCGTTAAAAATGGAGATTGGACACTTCAACAATTGGTAGATTATTTAACAATCAAACCTGCACAAACATTTGATTTACCTTTTGGAAGATTGGAAGAAGGTTATTTAGCAGATTTAACAGTCATTAACTTAGAAGAAGAAAGCGAAATTAAAGCAGAAGATTTTGCATCTAAAGGAACCAATACACCATTTATCGGTTACAAAGTTTACGGTACACCCGTATTAACAATGGTTGAAGGCGAAGTTAAATTTGAGGAGGAAGAATGATGTTGAAAAAACGTTATCTCGTATTAGAAGATGGTTCATATTATGAAGGTTATCCAATAGGTTCAGATCAATTAACATTAGGAGAAATTGTATTTAACACAGCTATGACTGGTTACCAAGAAACAATTTCAGATCCATCATATACTGGTCAAATTATTACATTTACTTATCCATTAATTGGTAATTATGGTATTAACAGAGATGATTTTGAAGCACTTGTTCCAACGTTAAATGGTGTTGTAGTGAAAGAAGCGAGTCGCCAACCAAGTAATTTCAGAAAGCAAAAGACATTCCATGAAGTATTACAAGAATATGATATACCAGGTATTTCAGGTGTAGATACACGTAGCATTACACGTAAAATAAGAAACAATGGTGTATTAAAAGCAGGTTTTACAGATGAAAAAAGTGAAATTGATTCAATGATTGCAAAGCTGCAATCCGTTGAATTGCCGCGAAATGAAGTCACAACTGTTTCTACTAAATCACCATATGTTTCTACAGGTTATGGACTTAGCGTCGTACTAGTAGATTTTGGAAAAAAACAAAACATAGTTAGAGAATTAAACGCGCGTGGTTGTAATGTAACTGTAGTGCCTTATGACACTTCAGCAGAAGCGATTATTCGCATGTCACCTGATGGTGTTATGCTGTCAAATGGCCCAGGTAACCCTGAAGAAGTCCATGTAGCTGTTGAAATGATTAAAGGCATTTTAGGGAAAATACCATTTTTTGGTATTTGTTTAGGACATCAATTATTTGCATTATCACAAGGTGCTACGTCATTTAAGATGAAATTTGGTCATAGAGGGGCTAACCATCCGGTTAAAGATTTAAAAACTGGAAAGATAGCTTTAACAAGTCAAAATCATGGTTATGCCATTGACAAAGCATCTCTAAAAAATACTGACCTAGAAGTGACACATATTGCAATTAATGATGATACGGTTGAGGGCTTGAGACATAAATCATTACCAGCTTTTTCAGTACAATATCATCCAGAAGCATGTCCAGGACCATCAGATTCAAACTACTTATTCGATGAATTTATAGACATGATAAATGAATATAAAACAAAGGAGCTTACAAATAATGCCTAAACGTCAAGATATAGAAACCATTTTAGTAATAGGATCAGGACCAATTATTATCGGTCAAGCTGCAGAGTTTGATTATGCTGGAACTCAAGCTTGTCTTGCGTTAAAAGAAGAAGGATACCGCGTCATTTTAGTGAATTCCAATCCTGCAACAATTATGACGGATAACGAAATTGCAGATAAAGTTTATATTGAGCCTTTAACACATGACTTCATCGCACGTATTATACGTAAAGAACAACCAGATGCATTATTACCTACACTTGGTGGCCAAACTGGTTTGAATATGGCGATTCAGTTGCATGATAGTGGTGAACTAGAAGCGAATAATGTAAAACTATTAGGTACTGAATTGGAATCAATTCAACAAGCGGAAGATAGAGAGTTATTTAGAACACTTATGAACGATTTAGGCGTACCAGTTCCTGAAAGTGATATCGTTAATACAGTTGAACAAGCTTTTGCTTTTAAAGAAGAAGTGGGTTATCCACTCATCGTTAGACCTGCATTCACAATGGGTGGCACAGGTGGCGGTATTTGTCACAATGATGCAGAATTCAAAGAAATTGTAACAAACGGTCTACATTATAGTCCGGCAACACAATGTCTAATTGAAAAATCAATTGCAGGATTTAAAGAAATAGAATATGAGGTTATGCGTGATAAAAACGATAACGCAATCGTAGTTTGTAATATGGAAAATATTGACCCTGTCGGCATACATACAGGTGATTCAATCGTTGTTGCACCAAGCCAAACACTATCAGATGTAGAGTATCAAATGTTACGTGATGTATCATTGAAAGTTATTCGAGCGCTCGGTATAGAAGGTGGATGTAATGTGCAATTAGCATTAGACCCACACTCATTAGATTATTATATTATTGAAGTGAATCCACGTGTTTCAAGATCATCTGCATTAGCTTCAAAAGCAACGGGCTATCCGATTGCTAAATTAGCAGCTAAAATCGCTATTGGTTTAACACTAGATGAAATGTTAAATCCGATAACAGAAACATCCTATGCAGCATTTGAGCCAACTTTAGATTATGTAATTTCTAAAATTCCTCGTTTCCCATTTGATAAATTCGAAAAAGGAGAACGTGTCTTAGGAACTCAAATGAAAGCAACTGGTGAAGTAATGGCAATTGGTAGAACATATGAAGAATCACTACTAAAAGCAATTCGTTCCTTAGAATATGGTGTACATCACTTAGGATTACCTAATGGTGAAACATTTGATTTAGGTTATATTAAAGAACGTATTCAAGACCAAGATGATGAACGTTTATTCTTTATAGGTGAGGCAATTCGCAGAGGTACTACATTAGAAGAAATACATGAAATGACAAAAATAGATTATTTCTTCTTAAATAAATTC
>OMJG01001175.1_pt1 | contig 16095 bp, 16 predicted proteins | sample 1646431 | NCBI WGS metagenome assembly OMJG01 (sample SAMN03771674, study PRJEB25209) | food metagenome | isolation source: Cotija cheese | place: Mexico:Jalisco,Michoacan | collected 2011-12-12
AAATTGGATTGGTCGCGAGACATGAATTATGTTATATTTTATGACATACCGTTCCGGTAAACTATTTGAGGAGGTCTCGTCGATGAGAAAGTGGCATGTTGCGGTTGTCATGTTGTTAGCAGCGCTGGGAAGCTGGTTTGCGGTTGGTACCCAGGCACAGGCTAAGACGTACACCATTGCAACGGATACAACCTTTGCGCCGTTCGAATTTCAGGTCAAGGGTGGTCAGTACAAGGGAATTGATATTGATATTTTAAAGGCGATTGCCAAAAAAGAGAATTTCAATTATAAATTAAAAGCACTTAGTTTTGGTGCCGCTGTCCAGCAACTTAGTGCGAACCAAGTTGACGGGGTGATTGCCGGAATGAATATTACGGCCGAACGGAAGCAGACGTTTGATTTTTCAGACGCTTACTATACGTCCGGAGTGGTTATGGCTGTTGCCAAAGATAGTAAGGTCAAAACGTTTAAGGATTTAAAAGGCAAAACCGTCGCCCTTAAAACAGGGACAGCCGGTGCGACCTATGCGAAATCGATTCAAAGCAAGTATGGGTTTAAAATCAAGTATTTCAACGACTCAAATAACATGTATAACGATGTTAAGGTCGGTAATTCAGCGGCTTGTTTTGAAGATTATCCTGTGATGTCGTACGGTATCAAGAACGGTATTGCGTTGAAGATCGTTTCTAAGCAACACGAAGCGGGCGACTATGGTTTCGCGGTTAAAAAGGGTAAAAATGCGGAACTGTTAAAAAAATTTAACGCTGGTCTCAAAGCGATTAAAGCGGATGGGACTTACAAAAAGATCATTAATAAGTACTTGAAGTCTAGTGAAGCCTCTTTGACTGACGAAGATGCAAGTAGTCGGACATTTGTTGGGCTTTTTACCCAAAACTTGGACACGATTGGTTCAGGACTATGGATGACGCTTGAATTAACCGTTATTTCAATTATTTTAGCCACTATCCTAGGATTGATTCTTGGTGTCTTGGGTGTGATGCCTGGTAAGCTTGGTCCGGCCATCTCAAGTACAATTATTTATATTTTCCGCGGAATGCCGTTAATGGTGTTGGCCTTCTTTATTTACATTGGTTTTCCAGATTTGATTGGTCATGGGTTTAAGATTCCCGCCTTCGTTGCTGGGATGATTACCTTGATGCTGAATGAAGGGGCGTATACGGGGGCCTTCGTTAAGGGCGGCTTTGCTGCCGTTGATGATGGTCAAATGGAAGCGGCCCGCTCACTAGGATTGCCATACTGGACCGCCATGCGCAAGGTCATTATGCCACAGGGAATTCGCATTATGATTCCATCATTCATTAACCAATTTATTATCACATTGAAGGATACGTCGATTCTGTCAGTTATCGGGATTGTAGAATTGACGCAAACTGGGACGTTGATTATCGCCCGTAACTTTGAAGGCTTTAAGATTTGGTTGATGATTGCGATTATTTACTTGATTATCATTACGTTATTAACATGGTTGTCTAACTGGGTTCAAAGGAGGATTAACTAAGCATGGCGAAAGTAATTGTCAAAGATTTGCACAAGAGTTACGGTGACAACGAAGTCTTGAAGGGGCTAAACCTCGAAGTTCAAGATAACGAAGTCGTCTGCATGATTGGACCATCCGGCTCAGGCAAGAGCACGTTTTTACGGTGTTTAAATGATTTGGAAGTTCCGACACAAGGCCAAGTTGTTATTAGTGGTTATGACCTTTCCGACAAAGGGACGAATATTAATTTGGTCCGTGAAAATATTGGGATGGTGTTTCAACATTTTAACTTATTCCCACATTTGTCAGTGTTACAAAACATCACTTTAGCGCCGATTCAACTCAAAAAAGAAAGCCAACAGGAAGCTGAGAAAACGGCTCGTGATTTGCTTGTAACGGTTGGATTGTCCGATAAAGCGGATGCCATGCCTAAATCCTTATCTGGTGGTCAGAAGCAACGAGTGGCGATTGCCCGTGCACTAGCCATGCATCCGAAAATCATGCTGTTTGATGAACCAACATCAGCACTTGACCCGGAAATGGTCGGTGATGTGTTGGATGTTATGAAAAAATTGGCGGCGGACGGTATGACGATGATCGTGGTCACCCATGAAATGGGCTTTGCTAAGGAAGTCGCTGATCGGGTCGTCTTCATGGCGGACGGTTTGATTCAGGAGACGGGGAAGCCAGACGATGTATTCGAACATCCACAAAGCCCTCGGTTACAAGATTTCTTACAAAAAGTTATTAATGTTTAGAAATTATTGCTAAAAAAGGATCTCGGAATAAATTCCGGGGTCCTTTTTGGTCGCACTCATTCATACTAGAAGGAATTAGTGTTGTGCCGCTTTGTGGCGTGGTGTTAACGTATAGTTACTTTCACCGAAACTAACCTTTAAGCCTTTTTTAGCAACTGGAGCTTGAGTACGATTGGTTGGTTTTTGCCAGTGATCTAAGATGGCTGCAATGCAAATGCAGAGTGGTTCTGTTGATTGATCAGTAATTGCTAATTCAAATGCTTCGCCATTCGTAGTGACAACGGGGCGCATCGTCATGATCAGTTCAGTACCATGATAGATACGGTAATTTTCAGCACTTAAACTGCCCATGATAATCCAACGAAGTTTACGAACATACAACATTTCGTGCCAGAATCCTAATGTTTTACTGATCGAACCGACATTTTGACGGTTATAATATAAATCAAATTTCGGCAATAATCCAAGGGACGTCTGCCGAATCTCAGCAAGTAGTTCACCTTGAATAGCATATAAACTAAGCGCATCTTGGCGCCGCCCCCAGCGTCCCACTAAGAGGTAATGGGACTGATTATGCGCATCGCGAACAATCCGCGCACCCTGGGCAAAGCTATTGCGGCTGAAATATAGTTTGCGCATCTTCAACCTCCGTTCTCTAGAAACTATTGTTTAGCGAGTACTTCCAGGATGGCTTTGCCGACACCGTCATTGACATTCGTATCGGTAATGTAGCGTGCTAGTTGTTTGACTTCGGGACTAGCATTACCCATGGCGTAACTCACACCGGCCAATTCCAGCATTGAGACGTCATTATTATTATCGCCAATTGCCATGACATCACTCATTGGTGTGTTAAGCATATTGGCGTATCGTTCTACGGCGATTCCCTTTTGGGCATTAATATTGTTGATTTCAATATTGGATGCAGATGAGGAAGTGATCTTGAGGGACGAGTGTTTGGCAAGAATTTCGTCACTGAGCGGCTTGAGTTTGCTAGGACCGGCCTCACTGAAGGCGATGATCTTCATGACGTGTTTAGTGGGATCCGCTAGTAATTCGTTGTAATTAGCCACATAATTAATATCCATCAACTCTAAGCGCGCTGAAGCAAGTGAAACGGCAATTTTGAAAGTTGTATCTGGATTTAAATTAGTTAGGAGATGGGCAATTTGCTCGATTCGTTTGGCCTTGCTGTTAGAGTAAATACCGTCACTACCAACGACTTCGAAGTAGTAGCCTTTGGAAGTTAAGGTATGGAACACGGCCCGGGCGACACTATTGGTGATTGGAACCATGTCGAGCATTTTACCGGAGGCATCGTAAACTTCCGCACCATTTAGAGTGATCAGAGGAGCAGTAATACCTTGGGCGGCCAGGAGTGGCTGGGCTTCAGAGAACCGGCGTCCGGTTGAAACGATAAAGTGCACGCCTTGCTGTTGTGCCTGACGGATGGCTTCAGCGTTAAAATCCGAAACGACCATTTCGTTGTTGAGTAATGTTCCGTCCATATCAGAGGCGATAATCGAAATCATGTTGTCACATCCTTAGTTGTTTTAATAATTACATTCTAACATGTTTACGTCTGAATACAGAATTATTATCATTAGTGGTTTTGGTTATGATACAATAAAACGAGAGGTGTTAAGGATGAAAGCGTTTATTCACACGGACTGGTGGGACGTCTTAAAACCAGAGTTTGAGAAGCCGTATTACCACCAATTACACGAATTTTTGAAAAATGAATACCGAACGAAAAATATTCACCCAGATATGTATAATATTTTTCAGGCCTTTGAATGGACGCCGTTTGCAGATACAAAGGTTGTTATTTTAGGTCAAGACCCATATCATGGCCCTGGTCAGGCACACGGACTGAGCTTTTCCGTACTTCCCGGTGTAGCTGTGCCACCATCGTTAGTTAATATCTACAAAGAATTACAAGACGATGTTGGCTGTACGCCGGTAGATCATGGTTATTTGGAGAGTTGGGCCAAGCAGGGGGTCCTATTACTGAACTCTGTGTTGACTGTTCAAAATGGCGTGGCTTTTTCCCATGCTGGTAAGGGCTGGGAACAGCTGACTGACGTTGCTATTCGACGGTTATCAGAACGGTCAACCCCAGTGGTCTTTATTTTGTGGGGCAAGGCGGCGCGGTCTAAGATTAAGCTGATTGATACGCAGACGAACGTGGTGTTACAAGCACCGCATCCTAGTCCACTGTCAGCTTATCGGGGCTTCTTCGGTTCTAAACCATTTTCAAAGACTAACATTGCGTTAACATCCTTCGGCGAACAGCCAATTAATTGGCAGTTACCAGCGCACGTCAATCTAGAGCATTAATTAATTTATTGGAGGGTTATCACATGGATTTATTTGAGTCATTAGCACAAAAAATTACTGGTAAAGATCAAACAATTGTTTTCCCTGAAGGAACTGAACCCCGAATTGTCGGTGCGGCAGCGCGATTAGCGGCAGATGGTCTCGTCAAGCCAATCGTTTTAGGCCCAGTAGACAAGGTTCAGGCTGTGGCTAACGATTTGAATGCTGATTTAGCGGGTGTTCAAGTTCTTGATCCTGCGACATACCCGGCTGAAGATAAACAAGCGATGCTGGACGCCCTGGTAGAACGGCGGAAAGGTAAGAATACGCCGGAACAAGCAAGTAAGATGCTAGAAGATGAAAATTATTTTGGAACAATGCTTGTTTATATGGGGAAAGCGGATGGGATGGTCTCAGGTGCCATCCATCCAACTGGTGATACGGTACGGCCAGCTTTACAAATTATTAAGACTAAGCCTGGTTCACACCGGATTTCTGGGGCTTTCATTATGCAAAAGGGTGAAGAACGCTATGTCTTTGCTGATTGTGCCATCAACATTGACCCAGATGCGGACACGTTAGCAGAAATTGCCACTCAGAGTGCCGCGACTGCTAAGGTCTTTGATATTGATCCGAAAGTTGCAATGCTTAGCTTCTCGACTAAGGGTTCAGCAAAGGGTGATATGGTGACTAAGGTTCAGGAAGCAACGGCAAAGGCTCAGGCCGCTGAACCTGAATTAGCCATCGATGGGGAACTTCAATTTGATGCCGCCTTCGTTGAAAAAGTTGGTTTGCAAAAAGCACCGGGTTCTAAAGTGGCTGGTCATGCCAACGTCTTTGTTTTCCCAGAACTCCAATCTGGTAATATTGGTTATAAGATTGCGCAACGGTTTGGTCATTTTGAAGCCGTGGGCCCGGTCTTACAAGGCCTAAATAAGCCGGTTTCCGACTTATCACGTGGATGCAGTGAAGAAGACGTCTATAAGGTTGCAATCATTACAGCGGCCCAAGGATTAGCTTAAACGACCATTTAGTTTGTTAAACGAGGGAAACTTCAGAGCTTGTACTTTGAAGTTTCCCTCGTTTTTTCTATAATAAAAGCAGTTAATTGGATGAGGAGTTGGAAGAATATGGAATCAATCACGGTGACGTCGCCGGAAGCTACCATGGCAGTTGGGACAAAGCTAGGCCAATTAGTACAGCCCGGCGATCTGATCTTACTAGATGGTGATTTAGGTGCTGGTAAGACAACTTTTACAAAGGGGCTAGCTAAGGGCCTTGGAATTCCCAATAACGTTAAGAGTCCGACTTTTACGCTTATTCGTGAATATCATCAAGGACGATTGCCGCTGTATCATATGGATGTTTACCGCCTAGAAGATGGTGGTGCGGAAGATTTAGGGTTAGATGAATATTTTGATGGTGATGGAGTCAGCGTTGTGGAGTGGTCACAGTTTATTGACGACCTCTTGCCAGCGACGTACTTGCGAATTGCCATTAGCCGAAACACGGATGCTGACGACCAGCGGATTATGACATTTAAAGCCGCGGGTGAACATTATCAACAATTGGTTGATCAATTGAAGGAGTGACAACGATGGCAGAAGAAGTTGTCGATGTACGACCTGCTGAAGTTGCGGATGCAACGCAACTATTAGTGCTGCTAGCTCAATTGGGACGCGAAAGCAACACCTTTACGGTTGATGAAGGTATTGAAGATTTAAGTGAGACTGATGAACAGGAACAAATTGCACATATTAATGGCACAACGACCAATATTATTTTTGTTGCAACGCTAGCGTCGCAACTGATCGGTGTTAGTACGGTGCAAGCCAGTACCGACTTTAGTGCTGCCCAGGGCGAGGTCGGGGTTGCGGTCCTGAAAGAATTTTGGGGCATGGGTCTCGGTACGGCCCTAATTGAGGAAGTCCTAGATTGGGCACGGAATTATAGTACATTGGAACGACTAGTGTTAACTGTTCAGCTGCGAAACGTGCGTGCAATCAAGCTGTATCGGCGTTTGGGTTTTGAAAACTGCACCTCAACAAGTTATGACGTGGTCGATCCTACCGGTAAACGGGTTGCAGCCATTGATATGGAAATGTGGGTTTAAGGTTGCCCTTGCTGCTAAAGTAGTTAGCAATCGTTAGCCTTGTGACGACAGCAGCGGGCTCAACGTTTGGTTAAGACTAATGTTGAACGATCAGCCGTTCTTGGATGTTGATGTTTGAAAAATAATGATGTGGCGTCTGGTCCGATGAGGTTGCAGTAAATTAATACTAGCCGGGATGCGATAGTAGCCGATAAAAAAGGTCCAGCACGATTGCTGGACTCAAATTAAGCAGTGTTAACCTTGAACACGAACAAAGGGTTTAAGCTGCTCAGCACCAAAGGCTTGGGCTTCAGTGAGTAAAATGTTGGCACAGGCGAGACTATCATCTAAAGCATTGTGGTGATGTTGTAAGTCGATATCGAGTGCCCGACAAAGGGTATCCAGTTTATGATTTGGTAATTCTGGATAGAATTTTTGACTGGTTTTAACAGTATCCATGGATAAATATTCTGGCGTGCTGATGCCATAATGGGCGAGCGTACTGCGCAATACGCAGATGTCAAATGGCGCGTTATGGGCAATCACGAGGCGATCTCGTTGGAAGAAGGGAGCAATATGTTCCCAAACTTCCGGAAACTTGGGTGCCTCCGCGACGTCTTCTTCATGAATGCCATGGATTTGGACGTTGCGCCAGAAAAAGTCACTTTCCGGTTTGATGAGTGTATAAAACTCATCGCTGATTTGGTTGTTGCGAACAACCGTTAGTGCGAGTGAACAAGCACTGTCACGTTTCGCATTAGCCGTTTCAAAGTCCATTGCGACAAAGTTCAAAGTTGCCACCACCGTTTCTAAAGAATAGAGTTATCGTACAAAGGATCTTGTCAAATTTCAAGTTAATGGTTCGGTAAAATAATGTCGAGTTCGACTGGACAGTGATCAGAGCCGAAAACATCGTTAAGAATCCGGGCATTCAATAGCTGATTGTCGAGTTGTTGTGACGTTATAAAATAATCAATCCGCCAACCAGAATTGTTGTCGCGAGCATGACCACGATAACTCCACCATGAGTATATATTCGTTTGATCAGGATAGAAGTGCCGGAACGTGTCAGTATAGCCGTTCGCAAGTAGGCGGTCGAACTTGGCCCGTTCTTCATCAGTGAAGCCGGCGCTGTGATGATTACTGCGCCAGTTCTTCAAATCGATATTTTCGTGGGCAACATTGAGGTCACCACAAAAAATCAATGGTTTATCAGCACTCAGACGATTGATATAGGCGAGAAAAGCATCTTCCCATTGTTGTCGGTAGTCGAGTCGTTTTAATTCACCGCCTGAATTGGGCGTGTAGCACGTCAGAACGTAGTAGTCGGCGTATTCAAGCGTGATGACGCGGCCTTCAGTATCAAATTCTGGTACGCCGATACCATAAGTTACATTGAGCGGTTCGTACTTTGTAAAGATTGCCGTACCAGAGTAACCTTTACGTTCGGCATAATTCCAGTATTGATAGTAACCCGGGAAGTCCAGCTCGATTTGACCAGCTTGTAGTTTCGTTTCTTGTACACAGAAAAAATCGGCATCGAGGGTATTAAAAGTTGTGACAAAGCCGTGTTTGACGGCGGCCCGGAGTCCGTTAACGTTCCAAGAGATAAGTTTCACGTGAGTTTCAGACCTTTCAAGTAATTTACTCATATTGTAACACGGGTGGTGCCGGTTATTTTAATAACAAATATGGTCATGAACTAAAACCTAGCAGCTGAAGTTGTGTAGTGGACTGCTGGGGGTGTTCGAGTTGATGTCCTTAAATTGATCCGGGGTCGGAAGACTAGCATAGGCCTGTACTGGCGGATGGCTAGTCAGCCTAATGAAATAATTCTTGTGTTAATAGTCATTAACCTGATGTGCAACGTTAAGGTCGTCACTTAAGTTTAAATCCTATTTAATTAGATGGACTAAATGAATTTAATATCTTGATTAGTAAGGGTGAATTAAAAAGCGGTTAATAAAATTGGAGGAATTTCGATGTTAAAAATTGGTGTCATTGGATTAGGTAATATTTCTCAAAAGGCTTATTTGCCAGTAATGGCCGCGATGCAGGATCAGTATGAATTTCATCTGACAACACGTAACCCGGAAAAACGGGCACAACTAGCGACCATGTATGGGTTTCAGCATACGCATGCGACGTTAGCTGAGTTGATGGCGGTCAAACCGGCGGCCGTATTTGTGCATACGCCGACGAGTACTCACGCCGCTATCATTAAGCAATTATTATTAGCTGGTATTCACGTTTATGTTGATAAGCCGGTGGCAACGGATCTTCAAGTTGTACAAAATCTGTATGATTTAGCAGCATCTCGGCATCTATTGTTGACTTGCGGTTTCAATCGGCGCTTTGCGCCCTTGAACCAGCAATTAAAGGCCTTACCGGATAAACGGATGCTGGTAGCTGAAAAGGTCCGCGAAGCTGGTGGTCAAGATCCGGAGACAGCCGTTTTTGATCTCATGATTCACATGGTTGACACGGGGTTGTTCTTGTTGGATGAACCACTTGAACAAACTGGTGGTCGTATAACGACTACGGCGACTGGTGCATTGGCGCAAGGTTATTTAACGGTTCAGACGGCGCATCAACAATTGCAGGTTGTGACGAACATGTATGGTGGTGTCAATCTTGAGCAAGTGACGGTGCAAACAACTGATCAACGGGTTGTTGTGACTGATTTAAGTGCCAAAACAGTGTTGACCACCGCCACAACCACGACCACGAATTTTCCAGATTGGACGCCAACATTGGAAAAGCGGGGATTTGCGCCATTGATTCGTGCGTTTCTAACGGCGGTGGCGACGCATGGTCCCAATCCAATCGATCCAACCTCTGCAATTACGAGTCACGCGGTGTGCCGTCATTTATTAAGTGACTAAAAAGTGATAAAATTAAATGATAGACTTACAAATTTCAACATGGTTATAGCGTTCAAATAGCGTTTTGAAGTAAATATCTTCTGCTTACACTAGTTTTATAGCGCTGTAAGCCTAAAAACGCTATGCAATTAAAGTGTTTGTTAATGTAAGTGAATTAAATTGAAACACGAAAGGAACTTTTCACCATGACCAAAGATGTCTTGGCCACTTTTCCAGCCATCGAAATTAAAAAAAATGAATCACTAAGTCATTATACGAATACTAAAACAGGCGGTCCCGCTGATTACGTGGCATTTCCTAAGTCAATTAGTGAAACCAAAGCCTTAATTACTTATGCCAACGACCGGCATTTACCGCTGACGGTTATTGGTAATGCGAGCAATTTGATTGTCAAAGACGGTGGCATCCGTGGTTTGACGATTATTTTGACTCGTATGAATCAGATTCATGCTAGTGAGAATAAAGTTGTCGCTGAGGCGGGGGCCGCTATCATAGCGACGACCAAGGTTGCCTGTGGTGCCAGTTTAACCGGTCTAGAATTTGCGGCTGGTATCCCTGGGAGTGTTGGTGGCGCGATTTTTATGAACGCCGGCGCTTATGGTGGTGAAATGAGTGAGGTTGTTGAAACGGTGACGGTCTTAACGCCAACGGGGCAGCTTAAAACATTGGATCATGCTGAGTTAGACTTTGGGTACCGTCACAGTAGTATTCAGGATTATGATGATATTGTTGTATCAGTGACGTTTGGCCTCAAAGCAGGAAATCAAACTAAGATTCAGGCCCGGATGGATGAATTGAATACGTTGCGAGCAGCCAAACAGCCATTAGAGTGGCCCTCGTGTGGGAGTGTTTTTAAGCGACCAACGGGGTACTTTACTGGTAAACTAATTCATGATGCTGGTTTACAAGGACACAAAATCGGTGGTGCTGAAGTTTCTAAAAAGCACGCGGGTTTTATTATTAACGTTGATCATGCAACGGCAACGGACTATATGGATATGATTCATTACGTCCAAAAAGTTGTATTTGAACGTTTTGGCGTCCATCTTCAGACGGAAGTTCGAATTATTGGTGAAGATGTCGCTCAAGGTTAGTTATGTCAATTTAACAAAGGGGGCAACCACTAGATGCCGATTATCGAATTAGTGATTTTACTGGCATGTTTAGTGCTGCTGTCGAATGTATTGAGCCACTATCTAGTCGCAATCCCGGTCAGTTTAATTCAAGTCGGGCTGGGGCTGGTGGTGGCTTTATTATTAAATGTACAAGTTAAACTGCAAACGGACTGGTTTATGCTCGTCTTTATTGCACCCATGCTGTACAACGACGGCAGAGAATTTCCAAAACAAGAACTGTGGGAATTACGCGGGGCGATTTTTGCGAATGCAATCGTGCTTGTTTTTATTACCACAATTTTAGGCGGCTTTTTGATTCACGTGTTAATACCGACTATCCCACTAGCGGTCGGCATTGCTTTAGCGGCCATCCTTTCACCAACTGATCCAATTGCCGTGCAGTCGATCTCAGAAGGGGTCAAGTTACCCAAAGAAATTTTGCATTTGGTTAGTGGTGAAAGCTTAATTAATGATGCTAGTGGGTTGATTGGGTTCAAGTATGCGTTAGCTGCAGCAGTTACCGGGACTTTTGTATTAGGTCAAGCCATTGGCGATTTCTTCTATATTAGTCTGGTTGGATTGGCTGTGGGTCTAGCGTTGATCACAATTATTCAATTGATTCGTGATATTTTACGGCGCGAAGGTATTAACGATATCGTGTTCAACGTCGTATTGCAAATTTTGACGCCGTTTGCAATTTACTTTATTGCTGAAGAATGGTTCCACGCTTCCGGAGTAGTTGCAGTTGTAGCTGCTGGGGTATTATCGCACTTGCAAAATTCACACGAAAGTGAAGATGCACCGGAGCTCCGGTTGGTCACGGAACGAGTCTGGAATGTAGTTGTCTACTTATTGAATGGGATCGTCTTCTTGATCCTTGGTATCGAGTTACCGGTTGCAACTCAGGCAACTATCAAAGGGGCCCATACGAACACGTTCCATGCGGTCTTTGATGTGTTAATCGTCTGGGGCATTCTGTTATTGATTCGGGTTGCTTGGACGTATGCATACATGCTGTTTAACTGGTTACGACATCATAAAAAGGTTAAACCAAGCTTGCGGATTGCCGCGTTATCAGGGCTATCGGGTGTTCGTGGTGCGATTACGATGGCCGGGGTGTTTACAATTCCGACCGTGATTGCGACTGGTGAAGCTTTTCCGGAACGATCATTGGTCTTGTTCATTGCTGCTGGTGTGATTATCGTTAGTTTGATTGCTGCGGCTGCCATTTTACCGTTGATGGCCGCCAAATCGTTGCCATTTGTGACGCGTGGTTCTAGTCCCGATGAAGATGATGCGGTCCTAGCTGATGGACCGGACGAGGTCGATGAAACTGACGTTACGGATAACCAGCCGCAACAATTGACATATAAACAAGCGCGGATCTATATTTTACAGTTGGCAATTCAAAATATTGAAGAGCATCGTCGTCCGGAGAACCAACGAGCCGCTTATGATCTGATTTTGGACCAACAATTTCAAATGCGGCGTTTGGAAGTTGCTTCCCAGACGGCGGATGAGTTAGCACCAATGTTAACGGATGAATTACAATTACGACTGGTCGCGTTGAATGGTGAACGGGCGGCTGTCAGAGAGTTGATGGCTAATAAGCAAACGACGAAATTAGCTGGTCAAGTTTATTTACGGCGCGTTGATCGCCGTGAACAGCGGTTCTTACAAGCAACTCATAAACCAGGATTGCCGACATTGCGATCATTGCGTTTGTTAATTGCGCGTGCCATGCAAGGCATCCGTTTGTGGCTGGCACCAGGTGATAGTGATGCGCTCAGGGCGGCACTATTAGATATTCAGCGTGAGGCTTCCAAAGCGGCAATCAAGGCATTATCGCAGTACTTAAAGCAGGCGAATGTTGATGAACAACAGTTTGATCGGCAGGCACTATATCATCTAATCGTTCATTACCGGAACCGTATTGAGAATGCTAAAAATGATCACACACTATCACGTGATGATTATGAACAACAACTTCACGGATTACGGATCAAGAGTTTAGGAGCCGAACGTGCGGGGGTCCAACATCTATTGGAGAGTGGCCAGATAAGTCTACGCACCGCGGCGAAGTTACGGCAGTTCATTAATTACTCGGAGAACTTATTAATGCTCAATGATATTGAGGCCGATGATGATTAGTTAACTTTTTAGATTGTAAATCAGTAGTTCTAGGTTATAATGATGTTAGAGTAGTATTGACGGTGAATGGTTAGGTCTACAAATTAATCATTACTTGAAATGGACGAATAAGGGCGACCTTACAGGGGGACATCATTATGACAGAATCAGAAATTCATGAACGTTTTGTAGATACCTACATGCATATTTTAAAGTACGTTGGCGACTTTGTGTCTGTTCCAACACGGCCGTATAAGATAACATTTGAGGCTTATACTGTTATGCGGATGATTGCAACGAGTGATGAGTCGTTAACATTGGTTAAAATTGCTAAGGAACAGCGAGTTTCACGGAGTGCGATTGCACGACAAATCAATGTATTATTGGATTTGAAATACATTGAACAGACCACAAATACGCATGATCGACGTATTAAGTATTTATCGTTAACGCCAGCGGGGCTCAAAGTTGAACAAGAAATTACGACGGCCTCGGACGAACGGTTTCATCAGTGGGTCCAAGTCTATGGCGAAGAGCGGGCTAGCGATACATTGCGTTATATCAATGATGCGGAGCAAAAAGCGACGCAATTAGGCTTTAGTGGTTTTAGTGGCTTACATGATAAGCGGGGCCGTCATACAGAATATAGCGATCCAAAAACTAAGGATTAGCTAATATTAAGCTAATAATAAGAACCGCCGTGTGAATTGAGTATTAGCTCAATTTACACGGCGGTTTTGATTTGGTTACGAGTCATTCTCGGCCTGATGGGGAGTTGTTGGCATAGTAAATCGCCAAGCTGCGTAGATGATTAATTGCAGTAGCCACATCATTAACACGAAGGCGAGCATCTTTAAGGACCACATCTCAAGCAATTGTTTTACAATATACTGAGGTGTAATCAGCAAGTAGATCGAATGTAGGCGTAAAAAGCGACCAACATAGACGCCGACACTCGCAAATAAGAAAAGCGCTGCACAAATGATGCTACGACTAGCAGGTAATCGGCTCAATCGCAGTCGATAGGTCAGTTGCCTAGCGACTCGATCCACACCCCAAGTCCCAATGATGGTTGCTACCATCATTGGACCAACTAGATAGGCAAAATCACGCCACATAGGTAAATCGAACCGCAGTAAGCCGTTGATTCCATAAGGCTTTAACAGGCTGAGGTGGAATAAGTCGGTCATCAAGTATGGTGCGTTCGGGTAGAAAAGCAACCAAATGACTGTCATGAACCAGAATAGTAACGGCCCCCGGCGCTCAGTTAGCCAAAAGCTCAACTCGATTGGGACATAAGCCAAGATAGAATTAAGTAGTAAAAAATGAAATGCACCGTGTAAATCGACTGCGGCAAAAATAAAGAATCCCCAAAATGCTAGCCGAACAAGCCAGCGCTGTAACTTAGTCATTTAGTCACTTCCTTTCTACCTTAATTTTAACAGAAATATTAAACGAGCTATATTAAATAACATCAAGCTTAATATTTATTCAAAAATATGGTTAAAAAGCGCCTTCGCTACTTAAATCGCACCGCGAGAACTAGGCTGCCGTGCTATAATGTGAAAGTAAATGATTTTCATGAGGAGGAGGACTAATGACTTTCAATTGGAGCGGTTTATTGACCTTACAAAACTTTGTCCGGCTCCTTGACATTCTGGCGGTATGGTTTGTCATTTATGAGCTGATTGTGTTGCTAAGAGGCACTAAAGCCGTACAACTATTTCGCGGAATTGTTGTTATTGCCATTATTAAGGCTGTGAGTGTCTTGATTGGTCTGGACACAGTTTCGTGGATTATGGACCAAATTATCAACTGGGCAGTTATTGCAATGGTTATTATATTTCAGCCTGAAATTCGACGCGGGCTGGAACACTTAGGTCGGGGTTCCATGTTTGCGCGTGGTAAGCGTCAAAATGAAGACGAAGAGCGGATGATTGCCGAACTGGATAAAGCGATTCAATATATGGCTAAGCGACGCATCGGAGCTTTAATGTCGATTAAGCTGGATACTGGCTTAGAAGATTATATTGAGACTGGGATTGCCTTAGATGCCGATATTACGGGTGAATTGTTAATTAACATATTTATTCCGAATACGCCGTTACATGATGGTGCCGTGATTATTCAGGATAATCAGATCAAGGTTGCCGCAGCGTATTTACCGCTGTCGGAAAGTAATCTGATTCCTAAAGAATTAGGAACTAGACACCGGGCAGCCGTTGGTATTAGCGAAGTAACGGATGCACTTACCATTGTTATCTCGGAAGAAACGGGTGAAGTCTCGATTACGAAGGATAACGAGTTGATGCGTGGTATGACACGTGAAAATTACTTGCGGTATTTCCGTCAAGTTTTATTGACGCCTGAGGATTCAACTAAACAAAATGCGCTCCAGAGTTGGTTTGGACGGATTTTCGGAGGAGGTCCCCGAAAATGAAAAAATTTATGAGTAGTAATTGGTCCATGCGTCTCTTAGCGCTGTTGTGTGCGCTAGTCCTCTTTGCTTACGTTAATTCGTTGAAGAGTACGCATAATGCCAGCGTCTTAACTAATAGTTCGTCAAAAACAACGTTGACTTCTAACCGTAAAGTCACAATCAGTGCACCGTTAGAATTGAATGTTAATAGTACCAAATATTTTGTGACGGGTTATCCTGAAAATATAAAAGTAACAATTGAAGGACCGGCAGCCTTGGTAACAACGACTGCCAATACGCAGAACTTTAAAGTGTCCGCTAATTTGTCTAAGTTGGCGGTGGGTCGGCATAGCGTTAAGGTGGAAGTTGACGGGTTGAACAAGGAATTGAGTTATGGGCTCAATCAAAAGTACATCCATGTTAACATCCAACCACGACGGACAGCTACTTACAAAGTCAGTGCGGACTTCAATAAAGCGAACGTTGCGGATGGTTACGAAGTTGGTTCAGCACGACTTGGAACTTCATCTGTTAAGGTCACGGGAGCTGTCAGTGAAGTTAGCAAGGTGGCAAAGGTTGTTGCGGTTGTTAACACCAATAAGAATTTAGAGAAGTCTGTGAACCAACAAGCGATCATTGAAGCGTTAGATGCCAATGGTCAGAATTTGAATGTCGTCTTGACGCCGTCAACCACGTCGGTGTATATTCCCATTACACAGGCGACGACGACTAAGGATGTGCCGATTGACTTGAAAGCCAGTGGCAAGACCACGGCGGACACGAGTTATTCGTTCTCATCTGATACGAAGTCGGTGACGGTCACGGGTACTAAGGCAGCGTTAGCGAAGTTGAAGTCCTTGCCAGTTAACGTTGATGTGG
>OMJG01001176.1_pt1 | contig 16077 bp, 16 predicted proteins | sample 1646431 | NCBI WGS metagenome assembly OMJG01 (sample SAMN03771674, study PRJEB25209) | food metagenome | isolation source: Cotija cheese | place: Mexico:Jalisco,Michoacan | collected 2011-12-12
CACCGAGGCGATCAACGGCAGGCTCGAGCACCTGCGCGGCTCGGCGCTGGGGTTCCGCAACCTGACCAACTACATCGCCAGATCCCCGCTCGAGACCGGCGGGTTCAGACCCCGACTACACCCTGAATTCGGATGAGCCAGCTGAATCAACCCTGTTCTTCGTGGGAATAACCCTCCCTGGAGAGCAGAAGAATTGATCGAGAGGAACGACAATGGCAGTCGATGTGAAGAAGCCCGGGGGAAGTGCCGTGATTCCGCCGCCCGATGGCGCTGCGGCGAAGAGCGACGAACCGGCGAGGGCCCGCAGTGGTCGGCCGAGCATGAGGGAGAAGGCCCTCTACGGATTCGGCGACTTCGGCAACGGATTCATGTTCGATCTGGGTCAGAGCTATCTCACGAAGTTCTGGATCGACGTCAACGGGATCGGGTCGGGCGTCGTCGCGCTCATCTTCTCTCTCACCAAGATCTTCGACGCCTTCATGGATCCGCTGGCCGCCAGCTGGATCGACTCCCGGAAGGTCGGCAGGCGCGGCAAGTTCCGTCCCGTCATGATGGGCGGAGCCGTCGTGCTGGCCCTCGTGACGATTTTCACCTTCACGATGCCGAACCTTCCGATGGCCTGGAAGATCGTCTGGGCGATCGGCGGCTACGCCATTTGGGGCGTCGTCTACGCCTTCACCAACAATCCGTACCAGTCGATGGCGTCGGTCATGTCGCGCAACATCGAGGACCGTGCCACCATGGCTTCCAGCCGTCAGGTCGGCTCCCTGGGCGCGCAGTGGATCGTCGGTTTCGCGTTCATTCCGGTGCTCACGATGTTCGGCATGGAGAAGCGCATCTCCTGGGCCATGGCGGCCTTGGTGATGGCGGCCGTCGGCGTGCTGTCCTTCCTCATCTGCTACAAGAGCTCGCGTGAGCGGGTGCGCGTCAACCGGAGCGTGGGATACGAGCGCAATTCGGTGAAGGACTACGCGAAGGTGGTCTTCACGAACCGGCCGCTGCTCGGCCTGGTGCTCATGACCCTGTTCCTCATCTCGGCGATGAACGTCAACAATATGATGATGGTCTTCTTCGCCCAGTACAACCTGGGTAATATCGGCCTCCAGCCGAGGATCAACCTCATCATGATGGGCGTTTCGGCGCTTACGGTGCTCCTCATCCCGAAGCTCGTGAAGCGATGGGGAAAGAAGAGGATCGCCATCGTCGGCTGCCTGGTCGGCGCGTGCGCCAACCTGGTGAACTTCATCGTCCCGACCCATCTGTGGTCCTTCATCGTTCTGGTGACCATTGGATACGTCGGGCTGGCCATTCCCAACGGTGTCACCTGGGCCTTCGTCTCCGACACGATCGACTACTCGGAGTGGCACACCGGCGTCCGCAAGGAGACGATGGTCTCGGCGGCCTTCAACTTCTCCCGGAAGATCGCGCAGTCGCTGGCCGCCCTCGTCGGCGCCGGCATGCTGTCGCTGACCGGCTACGTCGCCAACCAGAAGATCCAGAGCCCCGAGACGCTGGCAGGGATCAAGGGGGTCCTCACCCTCTACCCGGCGATCGCCTTGGTGGTCGGCGCCGTCATGCTGTTCTTCGTCTACAACCTCACCGACGACAAGTACAAGAAGATCGCCGGCGACCTGGAGGCCGGACGCTGGGAGCACGGCGTCATCGAAGACCAGATCGAGGAGGGGGAGCCCGACTCGAAGAACTGATCGGGATGTGCGGGCTCGCCGGAATGCCTCTCGTGAGGCGCCGGTGGGTCCGCGCTGTCCTCTGTGGTGGGATGCTGTCGCCTGACCGTCACGAGAGAACCGACTGAAGGGGACGCCATGGCCAGGGTCGACATGCCGTTGGACGCGATGCGGGAGTACCGGCCGCAGGTGCGCGAACCCGAGGACTTCGACAAGTTCTGGCGGGTGACGATCGCCGAGTCGCGGGCGGCTGGGGGAGACGTGACGATCAGGCGGGTCGACACCCCGATGACCGTCCTGGACAGCTACGACGTCGCCTTCCCCGGCTTCGGCGGGGACCCGATCAGGGCCTGGTTCACCGTCCCGGCCGGGGCACAGGGGCCGCTGCCCGGCGTCGTCGAGTATGTCGGCTACAACGGCGGACGCGGCCTCGCCCATCAGGTCGTCAGCTGGGCACTGGCCGGATTCGCCTACCTGCGGATGGACAATCGCGGCTAGGGCGGAGGCTGGAACGCCGGATCCACGCCCGACCCGCACGGCTCCGCACCGGCCTACCCCGGCGTCATGACACGCGGGATCGAGTCGCCGAAGGACTACTACTACCGGCGTCTGGTCACCGACGCCGTGCTCGCCGTCGACGTGCTGCGGTCGCTGCCTCAGGTCGACGAATCGTGCGTGTGCGCGGTCGGCGGATCCCAGGGCGGAGGGTTGACGCTGGCGGTGGCCGGGCTCGTTGACGGGCTGACGGCGGTGATGCCGGACTTCCCCCTTCCTGTGCAATTTCGAACGGGCCATCGGGTTCAACGATGGCAACTCCTTTGAGGAGTGGAACCGCTACCTGCGCACCCAGCGCGACATGGTCGACGTCGTCCTCGACACGCTGTCCTACGTCGACGGCGTGAACTTCGCGAAGCATGCAAGTGCGCCGGCGCTGTTCTCCACGGGTCTGGAGGACGCCTCCTGCCCGCCCTCGACGGCCTTCGCCGCCTTCAACCACTACGGGGATCGCGTCGTCGACGCCGGGGGAAGGGTGCGCAAGAAGATCGTCGTCTACCCGTTCAACGAGCACGAGGGCGGTGGGGAGCACCACTGGCCCAAACAGGTGGAGTTCCTGCGCGGGCTCATCCAGTGACGCCAGTGCAGGGGCTCTGGTCCCGCTGGGAAGAGACGAATTTCCCGCTCAACGAGGGTTTCGGGCTCCCCGGGGCTGAATACCCGCGTTGAGCGGGAGATCCGTCTCCCTCTCTCGCCGGATTCCGGATCGTGGGGCGCGGGAAGCCTGCACGAGCGCTTTCGGGCTTACCATTCCAGCAACGATCCGCGAGACCGGGAGACCAGTGATGGACACAAGCGCACTGACGGCCGCGTATGCCGACTATCTCTCACTGGCCGAGGCGGGCGGTTTCGGGGAACCGGAACCGGGGGAGTGGACGGCAGCAGAGCAGATCGCGCACGTCGCCCTGGCCGACGCCAGCATCGCCGCGGTGGCGCTCGCCGTCGCCTCCGGGCAGCGTCCTGTCTATGACAATCGGGCATCCCTCGACCACTGGAACCTGCACCGGCTGATCGATGAGGTGGGGGGCGGCGGTTCCGATCCGCTGGACGGCCTCGTCGAGCGGGTCCGCCAGACCAGCCGGACGGTGCTTTCGGTGGCGAGCCTCCTCAGTGATGCCGACGCCCTGGTGCCGGTGCGCGTCCTCATCATCTCCGGTCATGACCTGATCGTCGACGACGTCTGGACGACGGGCGACCTGGTGAACGGCATCGCCCGGGTTCACCTGCCCCGGCACGCCGAGCAGCTGGGCCGGTTGCGGTCGGTCTAGGCGATCATCGGTCGACGCCGGGGTAGCGGACCCCGATCTGCCTCCTGATCTCGTCGAGGGTGCCCATGATCGCCACCGACTCGTCGATCGGCTCGAGCTCGCTGGAGATGCGGCCCTCGCGCAGATACTGCTCGGCAGCCAGGGCCTCGTACTGCATGCCGCGGCCCGCGACCGGCGTGTCGTAGCTCTCGATGAGGTGGCCGTCTCGGCCCACCAGACGGAAGGTGGTGGCGGTGTACCAGACCGGGTCGAGGTCGATACGGGCCTCGGTGCCCAGGATGTGTGCCTCGTTGGGGCCGGCGGTCCGCGACGACGAGATGCTGGTGGAGATCGCCTCGCCGGCGTGGGTCATGGTCACGACCACCTCGGTGTCGGCGCCGGTATCGCCGAGACGCCCCGTGGCGGTGATCGTCTCGGGGGCGCCGAGGATGTCGTGGGCGAAGGAGACGGGGTAGACGCCCAGATCCAGCAGTGCCCCACCGCCCAGCTCCAGTGCGTTGAGCCGGTGCGATGGGTCTGTGGGAAGGGCCTGGGTGTGGTCGGCTATGACCGAGCGGACCTCGCCCAGGGCGCCGGATCTGATGAGTGCGCGGACGCGGATCATGACCGGGAGGTACCTGGTCCACATGGCTTCCATGAAAAGGAGGTTCTTCTGGGCGGCCAGTTCCCGGAGAGTGGCGGCCTGGGGCTGGGTGAGGGTGAGGGCCTTCTCCACCAGGACGTGCTTACCGGCGTTCAACGCCAGAGCGGCGTGCTCGGCGTGGAAGGCGTGCGGACTGGCGACGTAGACGATGTCGACGTCGGGGTCGGCGACCAGGGACTCATAGGAGTCGTAGGCGCGTGGGATCTCGAACTCGTGTGCGAAGGAGTCGGCGGAGGCCTGGGACCGGGATCCGACGGCGGCGACGTCGAGCCCCGCGGTCCGAAGATCCGAGGTGAACATGTGGGCGATGCCGCCCGTGGCCAGGATTCCCCACCTGATGTCGGTCATGGCGCCAGTCTGCCGCAGAGATGGAGTCCGTGGCCCGGAGCTCTGTCGAGTTGATGCTGGTCATTCAGCATCAACTCGACAATGCCTCGAGGCGGTGGGTGGAGCCCGCGGCGTGTATTGGGATTTTCCCAACGGTCCCGTAGGCTTGGTCTATGGACGAGCAGCTGAAGGCGATCGGAGATCGTATCCGCAGCGCCCTGCCGGCCGGAATGAGCCAGGGCGAGCTGGCGCGTCGGGTCGGCATGCCTGCCGACGCCATGTCGAGGGCGATGAATGCGAAGCGCGGCTTTTCCGCGGCGGAACTCACCGAGATCGGCGGGGTCCTGGGGCTGAGCCTTCACTGGCTTGTCACCGGGCAGCCCGATCCGTTCGCGCTGAGGGTCGCGGCGCGTCACGCCTTCGATCGGGTCACCCGGGAGCGGTTCAACCGAGGAGCTCGGGACGACGAGCCGATCGTCAAGCTCGTGGCCCGTGTCTATGGGGAGGCCTTCCCGGACGGGATCCCGGCGAGCCCAAGCCTCTCTCGCGATCCCGCCGCGGTTCGTGACCTGCTCGGGGATGGGTTCGTGCGGGACTTCTCCAAGCGGATCGAGATCAGCCTGGGGGTCGACGTCGTCAGGGTTCCGCGTCTGTCGACGGACTACTCGCTGACGATCGGGCCACGCAACGTGATCGTCCTCGCCACCGACCAATGGTGGTTCCGCAGCAACTGGTCGTTGGCCCACGAGCTCGGTCATCTGGTTCTGAGCCACCACCTCGATGAGGGCGGATCGAATGATGAGCAGGAGAACGATGCCGACGGGTTCGCCTCGGAGCTTCTGCTGCCCAGGAATGCCGTCCTCGCCAAGTCGTGGGAGGACATGAGCGTCGAGGATCTGGCGCGATTCGTGTGGGAGGCCGGTGTGTCGACTCCGGCCTTGCGAACACGTCTCGCCTACCTGCATCCGCGGGTGTCTTCGGAGATCACGGAGGCCCTGGAACTCTCGACGCCGAAGCTGCTACGAGCAGGGGCGGAGGCCATCGGCGACGGATTCGCCGGGGCGTCGGCGATCAGCGAGCGCAAGCAGGAGGCTGCTGTGCGCCGCTGGCCGGCGGACCTGGTGGCAGCGCTCACCGATCAGGTCGAGGCCGGCAATGCGGATCCGCAGCTCCTGGCCGACGTTCTGGACGTCGATGTCGACGAGATCGACTTCCCGGAGCCACCGAGCGAGGAAGAGGCGGCGGCGCACTACGCGGAGATGATTTCCGGCAGTCTGGGGGAGTGACCTCGAGAGTCGGATGAGGGGGAGTCGATGAATGGCGCTGGGGTGGTGTGGAGCCAGATCGTCAACAGTCGCGACCTCAGATGCCTCCAGAGATTCCGCTGCACGGCGGACCGTCCGCGGTCGTCGTCGGGACGACTTTTGGTGCACCCCAGGCCTTGGGAGTGGGATGTCCAGTCGTACCTGCGAAACAGTCCCAAGCTGAAAGCGGGGCACCTGGTGCTGCTCGGACGCTGTGGTGAGGACGTCGTGGCCGTCGCTCGACTCGAAGTGACCGCACGCGAGAATGACTGCCACGTCTTCATCGCCAGCGCAGCGATCGATCTGGATCACCGCGGCAAGGGCGGCCGCATGGCCGATGCGCTGATGCTCCAGATCCGCGAGACGGCGGTGGAGATGTGTCGCGAGTCCGGGAAGTCGGAGATCCTTCTGGAGGGGAAGATCCATCCGGGGAATCTGCCCAGCCAGGCAATGGTGACGCGCGCAGGGTTCGAGCCGCTGGAGGCTCCCGGTCTCAACAGCTATGAGATGTGGGGCGTCCGCTTCACGGTGGAGTGATAGCGCGAATGATGCCGGACCTGCTGAGGGCCATGCCGGGCGCCGTCATCTGAAGGTGCCCGGTCGAGCATTGTCGGATCGGTGCTCGTCTACGAGCACCGATCCGACAATGCTCCGGGGCGTCCCCGGGATGCTGCTCAACTCTTCCTGAAGGTGATGGCCTTGAAGTCCTCGGTCTGCTTCTTGATGCCGGTCTCGGCGGGGAACCGCTCGATCGACGAGGCGCCGTAGAAGCCGACGATGCCGTCGGTGTGGTCGAGCACGTACTGGGCATCCTCGGGGTTGGCGATCGGCCCGCCGTGACACAGGCACAGGATGTCCGGATTCACCGACTTGGCGGCGTCGGCCAGCTCCTGCACCTTGACCGCGGCTTCCTCGATGGTCAGCGCCGTCTGTGCGCCGATGGTGCCCGACGTCGTCAGGCCCATGTGCGGCACCAGGATGTCGGCCCCGGCACGGGCCATGTCCTTGGCCTGATCGGTGTCGAAGACGTACGGAGAGGTGAGCAGATTCAGCTCCCGGGCCGCCCTGATCATGTCGATCTCCAGGCCGTATCCCATCCCGGTCTCCTCCAGGTTCGCCCTGAAGACGCCGTCGATCAGCCCGACGGTGGGGAAGTTCTGCACCCCGGCGAATCCGGCGTCCTTGACCTGAGTCAGGAACCGCGGCATGTCGCGGAACGGATCGGTGCCGTTCACGCCGGCCAGCACGGGGGTGTGATTGACGACCGGAAGCACCTCGCGCGCCATGTCCATGACGATCTCGTTGGCGTCGCCGTAGGCCAGCAGGCCGGACAGGGACCCGCGCCCGGCCATCCGGAAGCGCCCCGAGTTGTAGATGACCAGCAGGTCGATCCCGCCGGCCTCAGCGGACTTCGCCGTGATGCCGGTGCCGGCGCCGCCGCCGACGATCGGCGTCCCGGCGGCCACCTGGGCGCGGAAACGATCGAGAATCTCTTGACGTGACATTGCATTTCTCCTTGTCAGTTGGATTGAGAATCAGTTTCCCGTGATCTGCCGATGTGAGATCTCGGTGTGAAGGGCCTCGGCCATCGCCCGCCCGAATCCGGGGTCGTTGACGGCCAGATCGATCTCGGTGATCACGACCGGGCTTTCGGCCAGCCCTTCGCGCAACGCGGCGAACAGGGCCGCGTCGGCCTGCCCGTCGCGGAACGGCTGACCGTCGATGTCGATGCCGCTCACCCCGCGCAGCGGGATGAACAGCTGCGCCGGCCCGCGTGCCGCTCTCAGCTTGCGGGCGATCCGGTGGCCGAGTTCAGCCATCTCCTCGGGAGTGGTGCGCATCAGGGTGACCGTGGGGTTGTGGACATAGAGGTTCCGGCTGTCGAACTTCTCGGGCACGGTCTCACGCGGCCCGAAATTCACCATGTCGAGAGCGCCGACGCTGACCACCTGGGGGACGCCTCTGGCTCCGGCGGCCTCCATCCGGTGGGGTCCGGCGGTCAGCACGCCGCCGACCAGATCATCGGCCAGCTCGGTGGTGGTGAGGTCGCAGACGCCGGCCAGCAGGTCGGAGTCCACCAGCTTCTCCATCGCCAGGCCGCCGGCACCGGTGGCGTGGAAGACCAGCACCTCGTAGCCCAGCTCACTCAGTGTCCTGCGCGCCTCGTCGGCGGCAGGCGTCGTCAGACCGAACATCGTCACCCCGACCAGTGGCTTGTGATCGGCCTCGTCGGCGGCCAGGCGGGCCTCGTAGGACCTGGCCATGCCGGTGATCGCCGCCGCGGCGTTCCCGAGCACCATGGTGGAGATCGAGTTGATCCCGGCGACGTCGACCACCGAGTACATGATGGCGACGTCGGACTCTCCGACGTAGGGCTTCACATCTCCCGAGGCCATCGTGGAGACCAGAAGCTTCGGGAAGCCGACCGGTACGGCCTGCATGGCCGGGGCCGCCACGGACGAACCGCCGGACCCGCCGATGGACATGAAGCCGTGGATTCTCCCGGAGTCGGCGAGGTCTCCGACGATGGCTGCCGCGCCGTGTCCCATCACCGCCATCATCTCGCCGCGGTCACGGCGCCGACGCAGTTGTGAGGCGTCGGCCCCGGCGGCGGCGATCACCTGATCGGATGTGACGTCGGCGAGCGGGCTCGTCGAGAAGGAGCCGACGTCGATGAGGACGACGTCCACCCCGTCGTCACGGAGCCGGTCGCTCAGCCACCTGAATTCATCCCCCTTCGTGTCAAGAGTCCCCAGCAGGGCAACAGTGGTCATGGCGCACTCCTTCGTGGTCGTTGAGCCGACCGTAGAAGCGGACGCGCGGATGTACTGGGCCAATTCGGCACAAGTGGCCCGGTCAGGGGCTGTTGTCGGCAATACTCGACGTCATGCCCGCGAAGATGGACGCCGCCGAGCTCAGCCGGATGCTCGGCGACTGGGCTCAGCCCGGGCGGTTGCTGCCCGAGGCGCTGGCCGCCGGGCTGCTGGAACTGATCGACGCCGGCTTCGCCCCGGCCGGCAGCGTCCTGCCCGCCCAGCGGGACTGCGCTGCGGCGCTCGGGGTCTCGCGCGGCACGGTGGGGGCCGCCTTCGCAGATCTGGAGGCACGCGGCTATCTGGCGTCGACGGTGGGATCGGGGACGCGGGTGCGCTCCGGGCGCGCGGCAGCCGCTACGGACGGACGGCTGTTCTCCTTCACCCACTCGGCCCCCGGCGTCATCGACCTGTCGACGGGTGCGCTCCCGGCCTCCGAGGTGGCCAGGCAGGTGCTGACTGCCGGAGTGTCGGGGCTGGACGCCTATCTGGACACTGACGGCTATTTCCCGGCCGGACTGCCGGTGCTGCGCCAGGCGATCGCCGACCGGCTCACCCGTGACGGGGTCCGCACCGTTCCGCAGCAGGTACTGGTCACCAACGGGGCCCAGCAGGCCACGTATCTGGCGCTGCGCGCCCTGGTCTCTCCGGGTGACCTGGCGATCGTCGAGGACCCGACCTATCGCGGGGGTCTGGAGGCGCTGCGGCTGCTCGGGGCCAGAGTGCAGGGTGTGCCCGTCGGCCCCGGTGGAATGGATCTGAACCTGCTCGGGCATGCGCTGGACCGGCGACCCGCGGTGCTGTACTGCCAGACCGGTATCCACAATCCGACCGGAACCACGACGGACCACGACCACCGGGCCGAGATCGGCGCGCGTGCGGTGGAGGCGGAGGTGCCGGTGATCGAGGACTGCTGCTCCTACGACCTCACCAGGGGCGGGGGAGTGGCACGGACCCTGGCAGGGCACGTCGACGACGACCTCCTGGTGATGATCGGTTCCCTGTCGAAGTTATTCTGGGGCGGTCTGCGAGTCGGTTGGATCCGGGCCGGGCGGAGCCGGATCCGGGGGATCCTGGAGCTGCGCAAGGCCGAGGACCTGGCGACCTCGGTGATGAGCCAGCTGCTGGCCACACGGCTCCTGGGACGGGCCGAGGAGGCGCGCAAGGAGCGGCGCCGCATGCTCGCATCGCGGCTGAGCAGCACGGTGAGGGTCGTGCGAGAGGTCTTCCCGGGATGGAGATGGGAGTCGGTGCGCGGCGGTACCGGGTTGTGGATCGACTCCGGGGGAGACGTCCTGGCCCTGGCGGAGGCGGCGAAACGCGCGAAGGTGAGGCTGGCGCCCGGACCGAGCTTCTCACCCCACGACGGTCAGCGCACGATGCTGCGGCTTCCGCTGTGGCACGAGCCGGACGTGCTGGAAGAGGCGCTGGGGAGGATCAGCGCTCACGAGTGAGCCGCTCGGCTCAGTTCGCGAAGTTGGTGATCACCTTGATGCCCAGGGTGTTGAACGAGGTCATGGCGTCCAGCGGCTCGTTGACCCTCGACAGCGGGATTTCCCCGGTCACCAGCGCTCCCGGACTGAGCTTTCCGGCGGCCACCTGGGCCAGGAGCTTCGGGAATTCGACGGCGGGCATGCCCCACGAGCCCTTGAGGCTGATCTCGTTGATGATGAGCGGGTCGACGGTCAGCGGCACCTCTCCCTCGGGGCCCTGGGACAGCATGCCGATCTGGACGTGGGTGCCGCCGGGACGCAGCGAGTTGATGCCGTTGAGCATGGTCTCGCGGGCGCCCACGGCGTCGACCGTCAGATCGGCGCCGCCACCGGTGACCTCCTTGACGGCCTCCACCGGGTTGGTCCTCGTGCCGTTGATCACCGCTGCCGCGCCGACCTTGCGGGCCAGCTCGAGCTTGTCGTCATGCCTTGCGACGACCACGGGCAGCGCCCCGACACCGGCGGCGATCTGCACCGCCGCGAGCCCGATGCCGCCGGCTCCGTAGACCGCGACCCAGTCGCCGGGGCGCACCTGACCCACCTGCACCAGGCCGTGGTATGACGTCATGTACCGGCAGCCTACGCCGGCTAGTCGTACGCCTACGGGTACCAGAACGCCCAGATGGACGACGAGCTCAACGGCGTCAAGGTCGTCCTGCACACCGTCGTCGACCCCAACCAGGAACTGGCCGAGCAGGTGGCCGGCAAGTACGGCTTCCTGCACACCGCCACCGACATCCAGACCGTCCTGGACGATCCGGAGATCGATGCGGTGAGCATGGCCCTGCCCAACCGGATGTACGTCGACGTGGTGCCCAAGGTGGTCGCCGCCGGCAAGCACATCTTCTGCGAGAAGCCCCTCGGGCTGGACGCCGCCGAGGCCGAGATCATCGTCAAGGCCGCCGAGGAGGCCGGCGTCGTCAACGCCGTCGGATTCTCATTCCGCAGGATCCCCGCCCTGGCCGCGCTCCACGAGCTGGTCGCCGACGGCACCCTGGGCGACATCGAATGGTTCCGCGCCTACTACTACGCCGACTACGGCGCCAGCCTGGAGGAGCCCCGCTCCTGGCGCTACATCCAGAAGCAGTCCGGCGGCGGCGCGGTCGCCGATATCGGCGCCCACACCCTTGACACCGTGCGCTACGTCGTCGGGGACATCGCCGAGGTCACCAGCGCCCAGCTGACCACCGTCATCACCGAGCGTCCGATGCCCGCAGGCGGCATCGGCCACTCCATCAAGGCGTCGGCGACCGAGCGCGGCCCGGTCGACAACGACGACATCGCCAACCTCTCGGTCAAGACGGCCTCGGGAGCGGTGGGCAATGTCACCCTGTCGCGGATCGCCTGCGGCGTCCCCAACGACCTGGGCATCGAGGTGCACGGCACCAAGGGCTACGCCGAGTTCTCCTCGGCGAAGATGGACCAGCTCGTGGTCTACGAGAGCGGCGAGGCCAAGCCCGGATTCGACGGTGCTCGCACGATCGTCGCCGGCCCGGACTTCCCCTACTTCGGCACCACCGCGGCGATGCCCGGACGCGGTGTCGGCACGGGCTACGCCGAGGCCTTCATGGCCGAGATCCAGGAGTTCGTCAAGGCCGTCGTCAAGGGCGAGAAGGTCACCAACCCGTTCAGCGACGCGATCGGCACCATGAAGGTCATCTCCGCGGCCCAGAAGTCCTCGGCGGAGGGCCATCCGGTCGAGATCGCCTGACTGACCCGGCCAGACCATGTAGCGTCGGCGTCCGTGAACACCCGTCATGGCGCCCGGAACTCCTGATGAGCCCCACCGGACGCCGGCGCTACGTCACCCAGGCCGATGTGGCGCGCCGTGCAGGCGTGTCGCGTCCCCTGGTCTCCCTGGTGATGCAGGGATCCAGCCACGTCTCCGAGGCGAAGCGCGAGAGGGTCCTGAAGGCGGCGGCCGAGCTCGGCTACCTCGACAACGGCGTCGCCACCTCGCTGGCCGGCAACAGGTCGAGGTATGTGATCGGTTTCCTCGCACAGTCGCTGGCCAACCTCGTCTTCGTCGACGTCTACGAGAACCTCGCAGCGCAACTCGCGCCACTGGGCCACAGCGTCGTCGTCATGCAGGGCGGCTTCACCCCCGCCGAGGAGGACCGCAGCTTGCGCAACCTGGTCACCCTGCGCCCCGACGGCCTGGTCGTGGTCGGCTACGCGGGCTCGACGTCGGCGTTGGGGGCCGCGGTCAGCTCGATCCCGGTGGTCGCGATCACCCGTCAGATCGAGATGGACGGCGTCTCCTGGGTCTACAGCGACGACCGGCTCAGCTCGGAGCTGGCGGTCGATCATCTGGTGCGGCTCGGACATCGCGACATCGTCCACCTGGCCATGCCGGCCGACATTCCCTACGAGGAACGGGCCGACGGCTTCCGGGTGGCGATGGCCTCACGTGGCCTGCGGGGCAGAGTGCTCTTCCCGGAGTTCAGCGCACGCGGTGCCCGCATCGCGGTGGAGAAGCTCATCAGTGGCGAGGACCTGCCCACCGCACTGTTCTGCGGCAACGACGTGCTGGCGATGGGCGCTTTGGAGGCGCTGTCGGCGCACGGCCTGGAGGTTCCCGGCGATGTCTCGGTGGTCGGCCACGACAACACCGCGGCGGCCGCCCACTCCGGGCTCACCTCGGTGGACCAGCATGCCGGGGAGCAGGGGCGGATCGCCGCCGGTGTCGTGATGCGGATGATCGAGAGCCAGGACTTCCCCTCGGTCACCGAGAAGCACCGGCTCGATCCGAGGTTGGAGATCCGTCGCTCCACCGCGGCGCCCCGCTGATTCGGCCCAGGACCATTGAGCCCGCGTGCCAGGATCAGAGAGGAACGGGGAGGAGGACCGAGCCATGGATCCCGATGCGCCGTCACTGTTCGAGCCCGATGAGAGTTCGCGCCCACTGGCCGACCGGATGCGCCCCACATCCCTGGATGACGTCGTCGGACAGGACCATCTGCTGGCCGCCGATGCGCCGATCGGGCGGATGGTGGCCGAGCGGCGTCTGGTCTCGATGATCCTGTGGGGACCTCCGGGCTGCGGGAAGACCACCATCGCCCGGCTGCTCGCCGATGCCACCGACCTGGTCTTCGCACCTCTCTCGGCGACCTTCTCGGGAGTGGGCGACCTGCGCAAGGTCTTCGCCGCGGCCGCCAGACGCCGCGAGGCCGGCCAGGGCACCCTGCTCTTCGTCGACGAGGTGCACCGGTTCAACCGCGCCCAGCAGGACTCCTTCCTGCCCTACGTCGAGGACGGCACGATCACCCTGGTGGGGGCCACCACCGAGAACCCGAGCTTCGAACTCAACGGCGCCCTGCTGTCACGCTGCCAGGTCTACGTGCTGCGACGCCTCGACGAGACGGCCCTGTCCACCCTCATCGAACGTGCCGAGGCGCTCGCCGGAGCCCGCCTGGAGATCTCCGGCGACGCGCGGGACTCGCTGATCGCGATGGCCGACGGGGACGGGCGTTACCTGCTGAACATGCTCGAACAGCTCTTCGCCCTGCACCGCCCGATCGACACCGCGGCCCTGGCAGAGGTGGTGCAGAAGCGGGCGCCCCAGTACGACAAGGCCCAGGAGGGGCACTACAACCTCATCTCCGCGCTCCACAAGTCGATGCGCGGATCCGATCCGGACGCGGCCCTCTACTGGCTGGCGCGGATGCTCGACGGCGGGGAGGATCCGCTGTACCTCGCCCGGCGGGTGGTGCGCTTCGCCACCGAGGACGTCGGGATGGCCGACCCGCAGGCCGTTCAGCAGGCGCTGGCCGCATGGGACGTCTACGAGCGGCTGGGGTCACCGGAGGGTGAGCTGGCGATCGCCCAGGCGGTGGTCTACGTGGCGACCGCGCCGAAGTCCGTGGCCGTCTACCGCGGTTTCGGGCAGGCGCAGAAGCTGGCCAGGCAGACCGGATCCCTCACCCCGCCGGCGCACATCCTCAACGCGCCCACCCGGCTCATGAAAGACCTGGGCTACGGCGGGGGCTACCAGTACGACCCCGACACCGAGACCGGGTTCTCCGGGGCCGACTACTTCCCCGACGGGATGGAGCACCAGAAGCTGTACCGGCCCACTGGCAACGGCTACGAGCAGGTGATCGGCCAGAAGATCGCCGAGTGGGAGGCCATCCGGGCGCGCAAGCACGACGAGCAGCGATGAAGGGCCCGGCGCGGCCATAGGATTCGCCCATGGCACCGTCCACACCCCCTCGCTCACTGCGGGTATGTCTTGCTGTCGTCGCGTGGTTCAACCTGCTCTCGGCGCTGGCCGGAATGGCCGGGCTCACGCTCGGCGGAGGGCTCGGATTCCCGATCGAGTGGCTGGACGGTACGGGATTCTCCTCGTACCTGGGGCCCGGCATCATCCTCGGTGTCGTGGTCGGCGGCATGCAGGCGGTGGCCCTGATCGCCCAGTACGGGCACTTCGTTCTGGCCTGGGGCATGCACGCCGCCGCCGGAACGGCGATGCTCATCTGGATCTTCGTGGAGCTGGCCGTGATCCTCGCCTGGTCGCCACTGCACGGGGTGTATTTCGCCAGCGGGCTGGTCCAGATGATCGTGTCGGTGCTCGCTCTCGGAGCGTGGCCGACGCCGTTCCTGCGACGCATGGTCTGAGCCGGTGGCCCCAGGTGGCGTCATGCCGTGTCCGTGTCTCCGGGGCCGAGTTGATCTCCACCTCGGCGGCCTCGCGCAGCTGCCAGATCTGGTCGAGGACCGGGGCCGTGACCTGGGCGGCGCACCGGAACCCGAAGGTGTCCTGCAGTCGCGTCGAGGCCCCGAGTAGCCGGTGAGCAGGGCGTTGAGGGATTCGCAGATCCGGGCGCGGCAGCGATGCGGGTTCGCCCGGTAGGCCTGTGCGGAGTAGGGCTGCCAGCTCGCCCGGCAGGCCACCACCGAGCAGGCGATGGTGTGCAGATGGTGTCTCAACAGGCCCGTGGCCCGTTCGGAGGCGATGGCAGCCGCGGTCACCGTGAAGGCATTGCTCGAGATGAAGGGCAGCGCATCGCCCCCGGTCGGGCGCCAGCGCCCCGGCTCTGCGTCGGTCGGCCCACCGATCAGCCACAGAGCCAGCTCTGCCAGCTGGGACAGGTCGCCGATGCCCATCGAGCCGTCCCGGTGGATACGCGGAGCATCGCCGGAGTCCAGAGCCCGGGCCAGCGCTTCGGCGGCACTCGGATCGATCCCCGATCCGCCCTGCAGCAGCTGGTGGAGCCGGACCGCCATCGCCGCCCGGACAGTTCTGGGGTCCAGATAGGGGCCGTAGGCGGTGGCGTGGCTGCCGAAGAGCCGCAGGTCCTGGTTGCTGGAACTGGCCTCGTCCAGCTCGACGTCCTTGTTGGCGCCCACACCGGTGGTCCGGCCGTAGACCTCGCCGTGCTCTCCCGCGGAGATCGCGCACGGATGGGATTTCTCCATGGCGTCGAGACTGAAGGGCGGTACCCGGTCCCCGCCGGCGATCGACAGGATCGGGCCGATTCCGGCCGGTTCATTGAACAACACGATGCGGATCCCTCCTCGTGGAAATGACGCTATGAGATCTGTATTTCTGCGACGTCAGGGCGATATGCCAGCACAGTGAAAAGAGATTTCCGTCAGGCGGGCAACCAGACCCCGTCCAGCACCCTTCCGTCGGTGTCGGTGAGGGTGTGCCTCAGGCCTCCCGAGGCGGCCTCTGCGGCAGCCACCACCTGCCCGGACCGCACGAGCTCGGCGGCGGCGCTCACCTCGGGGCTCATGAACCGGTCGGGGCCGGGCCCCGGCGCCACCGTCCGCAGCGCCGCGATCACCGCCCCGGTCACCGGCCCCGGCTGATGGCGGCGCAGATCGGTAGCCCGGGCGGCGACGTACAGCTCGACCCCCAGCACCATGGCGAGGTTGTCCAGGGCCCTGCGCAGCTTGCGGGCCGCGTGCCAGCCCATCGAGACGTGGTCCTCCTGCATCGCCGACGTCGGGATCGAGTCGACGCTGGCCGGAGCCGCCAGCCGCT
>OMJG01001178.1_pt1 | contig 16057 bp, 11 predicted proteins | sample 1646431 | NCBI WGS metagenome assembly OMJG01 (sample SAMN03771674, study PRJEB25209) | food metagenome | isolation source: Cotija cheese | place: Mexico:Jalisco,Michoacan | collected 2011-12-12
AACAATATGGAACAACGGTCAGTAAAATCGTTTCATTAAATAAATTAGCGAGTGCGAACCTGATCAAAGTTGGACAGAAACTGGCAATCAATACTGCCGGATTAGAAGCAGCAGCATCGAATACTGGTAATTTGAACAAAGCACAATCTGCTGAAGACTTTATCAATCAAATTTCTGGTCGTGCTCAGACAGTAGCCAAAGAAAATGGAATCTATGCTTCTATCATGATTGCACAAGCGAGTCTGGAATCTGGTTATGGAAAAAGTCAGCTGGCGTCTCCGCCAAACCATAACTTATTTGGAATCAAAGGGGAGTATGAAGGACAGTCGGTAGCCATGAGAACCCGTGAATACTACGAGAGTACGGGTTGGATCACTATTACCGATTATTTTAAAAAGTACCCTAGTTACACCGAATCACTTCAAGATAATGCTCGATTGATTCGCAGAGGGACAAGCTGGAATAACGAATACTATGCAGGCGCTTGGGTAGAAAATACGTCGTCCTATAGAGATGCATCAGCTTGGCTGCAAGGACGATATGCTACAGATCCAACATATGCCAGCAAGTTGAACAACTTGATTGAACTATACGATCTTACAAGATACGACGGCGTTATTCCTGATACTGGAAATGAAACAGCTCCGTCTAAGCCGGTTAATCCTTCAAAACCAGCTCAACCAGCAACGCCGCCAACTGAACAAACGGATGGCATTAATTACAAAGTGGTCAGCGGCGACACGTTAAGCGGAATTGCAAGACGATACAATACGACCGTTTCAGCAATCAAATCGGCAAATAAATTGAAATCCGATATGATTTTTATAAATCAGACTTTACTGATTCCCGGTTCTTTATCAGAAGCAGAGGATGACAAAGTAACGGAACCCTCTTCACCTTCAACTCCGGAAACGAAACCAGAAGCTGGTCAGTCAGCATATAAAGTGAGAAGCGGAGATACATTATCAGGTATTGCCAGAAAATACAAAACTACAGTATCTGCGATTAAATCCGCAAACAATCTGAAGTCAGATATGATATACGTGAACCAGACACTGCAGATCCCTGGAAAAGCGGCAGAGACTGCTCCTTCAGAGAGTCAGCAACCTGAAGCAAAACCTGACACTTCTAAAACGACTTACAAAGTTAAAGCTGGAGATACACTTTCTGGGATAGCGAGACGCTATAAGACGACCGTTTCAGCTATCAAATCAGCGAATAAGCTGAAATCCGATATGATTTATGTAGGTCAGACCTTAAAGCTTACTGATCATCTATCAGATACAGATGAAAACGAAACAACGGCTCCAGAAAAAGAACAGGAAACAACACAATCCAGTTATCAAGTGAAAAGCGGAGATACGCTTTCTGGGATAGCTAGAAAATTCAGCACAACCGTGTCAGCAATCAAGAAAGCGAACAACTTAACTTCTGACTTGATTTTTGCGAATCAGAAACTAGCGATTCCAGGGAAAACGGGTGAAAATGCTTCAGCAGGAAATACGGAAACTTCAAAACCCGATAATTCTGAAACAGCGAAAGAAACGCGTTATACTGTTAAAGTGGGTGATACACTATCTGGAATTGCAAGACGATTCAACACAACCGTATCAGCCATCAAGTCGACTAACCAACTTAAAACCGATTTGATTTTTGTAAATCAGACGCTGTCTATCAATGGAACAGTTGTATCTGCTGATCCAGTGGAAACAACTAAACCTTCTGAAGAAGCTAAAGTTACCGGCACACATAAAGTGAAAGCAGGCGACACGCTCAGCGGTATCGCTCGTAGCTATAACACGACAGTTGCCAAACTGAAAAGCGATAATCAGTTAAAATCAGATTTGATTTTCGTTGGTCAAACGTTGAAAGTCAGTGGAAAAGCAGAGTCCGTTAAAGAAACAGAGAATAAAACAGATAGTGAAACGGCTCAACCAAAAGGAAAGATTACAGTAGAACCGGGGAATACCTTATCTGGATTAGCTAAAACATATAACTCAACAGTAGCTGCTTTGAAATCTGCTAATGGATTGAAATCAGATCTGATTTTTGTCGGTCAAACTTTGTCAGTGCCCCAGGCTGAAAACCAGACACAGAAAACGGACAAGCAAGTATCGTCCGAGCCTTCTGAAAAAGAAGATTCACACAATACAGCTGTAAATTACACAGTTGTATCAGGAGATTCACTTTACAAGATCGCTTTGGACTATCAAACTTCAGTAGCGAAACTAAAAGAGTGGAACAAACTTGAATCAGATACCATTTACATCGGTCAAAAATTAACAGTCGGTCAAGCCGCTGAATCAAATAAGACTATTAAAGATAAGCCAAATGCTGAACAGACCGATTTAACAAAGAATCAGTATCGTGTAGTCAGCGGAGACACTTTGTCTGGTATTGCCCGTAAGTTTAATACAACGATCCAGCAATTGAAAGAGAAAAACAAACTGTCTTCAGACTTGATCTTTGTTGATCAATTGTTATCTTTATAAGAAACTGGCAGATTAATCAACACCAAAAAGATGTTGCGGGTATGCAATCCCTTTGGTAAGATAAAGAAAATCCAATATAAAATAGATTTGAGTAATCAAGTCATAAAAACGATAAACAGGAATAGTACGTTGACCCTTTTTTCTAGAGAGTGCATGGCTGGTGGAAATGCACATAAAGGAGACAGAACTCGCCTGGAAGTTGCTTAAGTGAAAGGACGATCCAGTTCTATTAGCTTGATCCGTTTATCCGCGTTAAGGATTTGAGATCGTCTTCTTATGAGACGATAAAATTAGGTGGTACCGCGTTAATAACGCCCTATAGACTACACAACTGTATAGTCTATAGGGGTTTTTTTTATTCAATTTAATTAATGTATAAGGAGAGAATACAATGTCATTCAACCATAAAACAATCGAACGTCAGTGGCAGAATTACTGGGCTGAACAGAAAACATTTAAAGCCACAGAAGATGAAAATAAGGAATACTTCTATGCACTGGATATGTTCCCTTATCCTTCTGGACAAGGGCTGCATGTTGGTCACCCCGAAGGCTATACAGCCACAGATATCGTTTCCCGTATGAAACGTGCTCAAGGATATAACGTCCTTCATCCAATGGGGTGGGATGCATTTGGACTGCCGGCTGAACAGTATGCACTGGACACCGGAAACGACCCTGCTGAATTTACAGCCAAAAATATTCAGACATTCAAGCGTCAGATCAATTCACTAGGATTCAGCTATGATTGGGATAGAGAAATCAATACGACTGATCCTGACTATTATAAATGGACACAGTGGATCTTTATCAAGCTTTATGAAAAAGGACTGGCTTATGAAGCAGAAGTACCGGTCAACTGGTGTCCGGCTCTTGGAACCGTTCTGGCAAACGAAGAAGTCATCGACGGGAAATCAGAACGCGGGGGACATCCTGTTTACCGTAAACCAATGAAACAGTGGATGCTGAAGATTACAGCTTATGCCGACCGTTTGCTTGAAGACTTGGAAGACGTCGACTGGCCGGAGCACATCAAAGATATGCAGCGCAACTGGATCGGTAAATCTGAAGGGGCAAACGTCACCTTTAAAATCAAAGACTCTGAACTTGACTTCACTGTCTTTACGACTCGTCCAGATACATTGTTCGGTGCAACTTATGCCGTTCTAGCGCCAGAATCAGAGATTGTTTCCAGCATTACAACAGCCGAACAGAAGGAAGCAGTAGAAAACTATATCCAAACAGCGAATAATAAGTCAGACCTTGAAAGAACTGACTTGAATAAAGATAAATCCGGTGTCTTCACTGGAGCGTATGCTATTAATCCAGTAAATGGTGAAGAACTGCCAATCTATATTGCTGACTATGTACTGGCTTCTTATGGAACGGGTGCAATCATGGCAGTACCAGCGCATGACGAACGCGACTGGGAATTTGCGAAAAAATATGATTTGCCCATCATTCCTGTACTAGAAGGCGGCAATGTAGAGGAAGCAGCCTTTACAGAAGATGGTCCACACATTAATTCTGACTTTCTAGATGGATTGAACAAAGAAGAAGGCATCAATCAGATGATTGCATATCTTGAAGATTTGAAAGTCGGCGAAAGAAAAGTGACCTATCGTCTGCGTGACTGGCTATTTGCCCGTCAGAGATATTGGGGCGAGCCGATACCAGTAATCCACTGGGAAGATGGCACAACCACTACTGTTCCAGAATCGGAACTGCCGATCGAATTGCCGAAAACAGATGCCATCAAACCATCAGGCACAGGCGAGTCACCGCTTGCTGTGATCGAAGATTGGGTAAAAGTGGTAGACCCGGAAACCGGCAAAAAAGGGAAACGCGATACAAATACAATGCCGCAATGGGCAGGAAGCTCATGGTACTTCCTAAGATTTATTGATCCAAAAAATCCGGATCAATTGGCTGACCCAGAAAAACTGAAAAAATGGCTTCCAGTCGACTTGTATATTGGCGGAGCTGAACACGCTGTATTGCATCTGCTTTATGCACGCTTCTGGCATAAATTCTTGTATGATCTTGAAGTTGTTCCTACAAAAGAACCGTTTGAACGTCTATACAACCAAGGTATGATACTGGGAGAAAACAACGAGAAAATGTCTAAATCAAAAGGCAATGTTGTCAATCCGGATGATGTAGTCGAAGAGTACGGAGCGGATACATTGAGAGTGTATGAAATGTTTATGGGGCCGCTTGATGCGGCAATTGCATGGAGTACAGATGGACTGGAAGGGTCTAGAAAATTCCTGGACCGTGTCTGGAGATTGCTGATCGATGAAAATGATCATGTAAGAGACCGGATTACGACCCTTAACGATGGAACCTTAGATGTTGTATATAATCAGACTGTTAAGAAAGTCACTAATGACTTTGATCAGCTGCAGTTTAATACAGGTATTTCTCAGTTGATGGTCTTTGTTAATGCAGCTTATAAAGCAGATGGACTGCCAATCGATTATATCAAAGGATTCATTAAAATGCTGGCACCGATTGCTCCGCATTTGGGAGAAGAATTGTGGAAACGCATCGCTCAAACCGGCGAAAGTGTTTCCTATGAAGCATGGCCAACGTATGATGAATCAAAACTCGTTACAGATGAAGTAGAAGTGGTCTTCCAAATTAATGGTAAAGTCCGCGGTAAAGCAACGGCTTCGAAATCAATCTCAAAAGAAGAGCTTGAGAAAATGGCAATGGAAAATGAAAATATTCAAGAACATCTGGCAGGGAAAACGGTCCGCAAAGTGATCGTCGTCCCCGGAAAACTCGTCAATATAGTAGCGCCAAATTAATCAATCTACAGTAAAAAGCAGCAGGAGCATCTATCAAATGGACTCCTGCTGCTTTTATACTTTTTTAAACAAATTCAAAAAAACTTATCAAAGAATTAAGAGTTTTGAAATGGTTAATATCATTGTGTTTAGATATACTCAAAAGGCAGGTAAATTAAACATATGTTGACCTGGTAGCATAGTCACTTCTAAAATAAAAGTGCATAGACTAGAATAGTTTGTTAAAATGTTAGTGCACTATGCTAAATACATAAATCACTGGATTGAATTTTTAGTTTTACACAGAGGAGAAACTTTGATGCAACAAAACTTTATGCAAAATGAACTGATCGTACAACAAAACTTAAGCAAACATGATATGAAAAAATTTATTAGACTGATCTGGTCAACAAATCTATCAAAATCTTTACTGATTTTCGGTTTGCTGGGCAGTATTCTGACAACAATGACCCAATTGATGATCCCTCTCGTTACCCAGAGATTCATTGACGGAGTAGAACTGGACTTTTTCACACCATGGATGATTGCGGGAATTGTCGGTGTCTTTATACTGCAAGTATTATTGGACGCAATGTCCAATTATATCCTGCACAAAGTAGGACATCAAGTTATCGCCGGTTTACGGACTTTTCTATGGAATAAAGTCACGAGGCTGCCCGTTAGATTTTTTGATCAATACGCTTCTGGTGAGATTGTCAGCCGGATTACGAATGATACGATCATTGTACAGAATCTGATTACTGCATTCTTTCCGCAGTTTATTACAGGGATCGTCACGGTTATCGGTGTTTTCTTTATCTTGATTTTTATGGACTGGCAAATGACATTAGTTATGCTGATCGCCATTCCGCTGGCAACGGTCGTCATCAAGCCGCTGGGAAATAAAATTGCTTCTATATCCAAAGAAATGCAAGACGAGACGGCAGTGTTTTCAGGAAGAATTCAGCAGACAATCTCTGAAGCACGACTGATGAAGTCATCGACTGCTGAATCTTATGAAAAGGAAAAAGGAAAAAAAGGGGTCAACCGGTTATATAAAATCGGTTTAAAAGAAGCAAGATACATGGCTTTTATTGCACCGCTGATGTACACAATGATGATGGGGATTATTGTAGTTGTTATCGGTTACGGCGGATATCGAGTAGCTCAAGGTGTCATGACCACTGGTTCGTTGGTAGCTTTTCTGCTTTATCTGTTTCAAGTGATCTTTCCAGCAGTCACTTTCATGAATTTCTTCATGCAGATCCAAAAAGCAGCAGGTGCGACCAACCGAATTATTTCTATTTTAGATGAGCCGGAAGAGCCTAACGATGTAGGAGAAGAAGTGAACATTACGGACCTTCCGCTTCATTTCAAAGATGTTTCATTTGCCTATAATGAAAATAATCCTATCTTAAAACAGATAACCTTCTCAACTGCTCCGGGTGAAAAAATTGCTTTTGCCGGACCAAGCGGCGGTGGAAAGACAACACTCTTTGCATTGGTCGAACGGTTCTATGAACCGAAGTCTGGAGAAATTGCAGTCGGTGATACGCCGATCCAAAGCATTTCTATTCAGTCCTGGAGAAGTCAGATTGGATATGTCTCGCAGGAAAATGCAATGATGTCCGGAACGATTCGGGAAAACCTTTGTTACGGATTGCCGGAAGAAAAAGATGTTTCAGATGAAGAATTATGGAAGGTCGCTGAAATGGCGTACGCCAGAGGATTTATTGAATCTTTCCCGGATGGATTGGATGAAATGATTGGCGAACGCGGTATCAAGCTCTCTGGTGGTCAGAGGCAGCGGATCAATATTGCCAGAGCCTTCTTACGCGATCCGAAGATTTTGATGATGGATGAAGCAACCGCTAGTTTAGACAGTCAATCAGAAAGAATCGTTTCTCAAGCTTTGAATAAGTTGATGGAAGGGCGGACAACGTTTGTGATCGCTCACCGTCTCAGCACTATCATTGATGCAAACAAGATTTTATTCATAGAAGATGGAGAAATTACTGGGATGGGAACGCATGAAGAAATGCTCGCTGATCATCCATTGTACGCATTATTTGCAAAACAGCAACTGAACTAGTTAGTTCTGTCTTAAATAAGTCAAAAGCATTAAGATTTCAATAAAATAGATTTTTCTCGTGAAACGAGATTGCAACGCATACGGTAAAACAGTAAAATAGAATCTAGTTGAAAAGGAGCGCTCAGCGGCTCCTTTTTCTATGCTTTAAATGAATACCAGTTAATCAATTATAAACTGCACTTAATGATGCCCGAATTATTGAAAGAAGGTTCAGTTCAGATGGACAATCAAACAACTTCAAAATCTATTAATAAAGAATTATCAAATGACCAGAAAATGGTCAGCGGCTCTGCCTGGATGACCGCCGGCAGCATGGTTTCCAGAGTATTGGGAATCATTTATATAATTCCCTGGATGGCTTGGATGGGTACGGATGCGAATGCGGCAAATGCACTGTTCCAAATCGGCTACACCCCCTATGCATTCTTTCTGCAACTAGCTACTGCCGGTGTACCGTCAGCTATTTCTAAGCAAATCAGTCATTATAACGCAATCGGGGAATATGAAGTATCCAAATCGATTTATAAGCAAGGACTTAAGCTGATGGCTTTAACGGGTCTCATTTCTGCGGTGGCACTGTATATATTGGCGCCTGTTTTAGCGACCACTAGTCCTTCTGAAAGTACAGAGGATGCAGTTTTGGTAATGCGGGCTCTTGTGCCTGCATTGCTGATTATTCCATCTCAAAGTGTGACAAGAGGATTTCTTCAAGGTCACAATACAATGGCCGGTCCAGCAATCTCACAGATTATAGAGCAGTTTGCCAGAATTTTATTTATGTTGGCATCTGCTTTTATGATTACTCAGCTGCTTAGAGGTGAAATGGTTACGGCAGTAGCCTATTCTACATTCGCTGCCTTTATCGGTGCAGTATTTTCGATTCTTTATCTAGCTTGGAAAATCAAACGAATAGATACCGCTTTTAACTATGGAGCAGAAGAAAGCGCTGGAAAAGTAGAAGTCTCTTCTAATGCCTTGCTCAAAGAGATTATTAAGACGTCTATACCGTTTATCATTATTGCAACTGGGATTATTATTTTCCAAATGATCGATCAGGTTACTTATGCGCCATTAATGGAATGGTTTACTGAATTAAGTAAAGATGCGATTGAAGAAACCTATGGGATTACTCAGGCGAATGCACATAAGTTGATTATGATATTGACATCCTTTGGTACAGCTTTATCGATTGCCACTGTTCCACTGATCAGTAACCTCATGGCAAAAAAAGATATAAATGAAGTCAGCAAGCAGTTTTCTAAAGGTGTGCAGTTATTGTTCTTCGTGATGTTCCCCGCTGCAGTCGGCATGGCTGTTGTAGCGGAACCGTTATACAATGTCTTTTTCCCTGCGAGTGATCTAGGGACTTCCGTGACAGTCGTTTCTGCTTATATGAGTATTTTTATTGCGTTATATGCTGTTTTAGGAAATATGCTTCAAGCTGCAGGTCAAACTAGGCCAGCAATCAAAACGCTGATGATTGGTTTTGCAGTAAAGCTGATTACTCAACCTCTATTTGTGGGAATAATGGGACTAGGTGCTTACGGGATGTTGTATTCTACGATCGCCGGCTTTGGCGTTACTTGCTGGCTGATGATGCGTATTATGCACGGAGCGACAAACTACTCTGCGAGTCTGCTGTTCAGACGATCCTTGTTGATCTTGATCTTATCGCTCGTAATGGGAGCAGTCACAATGATTACACGAGAAGGTGTCAATCTGTTTTTAGATTTTGAGAATAAAATACAGGCCGGTTTATCTCTGCCGATTATGGCTGTTGTCGGAATTGCAGTATACGGCTATCTCTCTTTAAAAACACGCTTAGCTGACAGATTGATAGGTATTCAAGCAGCATCGGTTAGAAATAAATTGCGAATAAAGTAATGTGACTGTTTAAAATATACGGTACACTGAAAGTGAGGTGACTAGATGAGAATTGATAAATTATTAGCTCATAGTGGATTAGGAACAAGAAAAGAAGTCAAGAAACTGCTTAAATCGTCTATTATAGAGATCAATGGCGAAATCGTGAAGGATCCGAAGACACAGGTAGATCCTGACCAGGATGAAATCAAGATAGCTGGGGATCCACTGGACTATCAAGAGTTTGTTTATTTTATGCTGAACAAGCCAGCAGGTGTCATCAGTGCCACGGAAGACGTGATGCATGAAACCGTGCTAGATCTGCTTGAGCTCAGCGATATTGTTCAAGAACCGCATCCTGTCGGCCGATTAGATATCGATACAGAAGGATTGCTGCTGCTGACAAATGATGGGGGACTGACTCATCGTCTATTGTCTCCAAAACATCATGTCGATAAAACGTACTTGGCTGAGATTGAAGGAATCGTAACCGATGAAGATGTTGCGGCTTTCAGAAAAGGCGTAGAATTAGATGATGGATATCAGACCATGCCGGCCGAGCTGAAGGTTTTAGCTGTAGATGAAGAAAGTCAGACTTCTAACATTGAGATCACTATTCAAGAAGGCAAGTTCCATCAAGTCAAAAGAATGTTCCACTCAGTCGGAAAAGAAGTGCTTTATCTAAAACGACTTTCGATGGGACCTTTAACACTGGATCGGCATCTGGAACTGGGTGCATATCGAGAATGCACAAAAGAGGAGATTGCAAAATTAAAAGCTGAATAAGTTTTAGCTGTCTTAAAGGAAATCTTTGAGGCAGCTTTTTTAAATAGAATCCTGACAAATAGGACTTATAAGAAAGTAAAAACAGGAGAAGCAATAATAAAAAAGCATACTCGCAAAGCGTCAGCCTTTCAGCTGAAGGACGAGTATGCTTTCTAGTCATGCCCAGATACGGTTATCCAATAAACAAAGCTGAAAATCCAGATAGTACATATGAAAAGCCAACCCACATCATGATGATGATCCGCTGTCTGTCTCGCTTAAAGGCTTCATCATCCGGATTCTGATCATATTTAGGACCAGCAGTAAAGCTGTATAATGCGATTAAAACCATTCCCAAAAAGAATCCGGCTTCTAATCCATAATACATCAATAGAAATCCTAAGATAAAAGCACCTGCACAAAACCCTATTAATTTTTTATTCATCAAACTCGACCTTTCTTTTTTCTCTCATCCAGTATAACGAAGAAAAAAGAGGAAATCTACTGTCTATGTGCGTAGGTGTGCATCGTTTCAGGTATCTTTTCAACGATCATAGTCGGCAAGGTAACGTAGTGTGTGTTGGATAAAGTATTGGCGATATCACTGTGAAGATACACAGCCGATAGGATACCAAGATGCTGGTCTTCATACTGTCCCATAAATCCGGCGATCATTCCAGCCAGAGTATCTCCCATACCACCTGTTGCCATAGAAGGGTTGCCAGGAATATTCTGCCATACTTCATCATCAAAATAAACTTCAGATTGTACTTTCTTCAATACAATGATGGCATCTAATGCTTTCTGTTTATTGCGATTATCCCCTTCATTTTCTTCTTCTTTGCTTAGTCCGGAGAGTGTTTTCCATTCACCGACATGCGGGGTAAACACGACTTGTGCATTTGGATGAGGCATTTGCTCATTTTTATAGATTGAAATGGCATCTCCATCAATCAATAAAAATTGCTCTTTTTTTAAATGGGTTAAAACCGTTTTGAATACTTCTGTGGCTTTTTCATCTCGGCCAAGACCAGGCCCCATTACAATACCATCCATTTTTTTTACCATATTACCCAGTGCTTCTAGATCATACATATTCAAAAACATTGCTTCAGGTAATCTGGCGTGTAAAGCATGAACGTTTTCTGGTGCACTGGCAACAGTCACTAGACCAGCACCAGAATAGACTGCTGCGGACGATGACATAATAATGGCTCCGCCCATCTGCGCGCTGCCGCCTACAAAAAGCAGTTTACCGAAATTTCCTTTATAACTATTCTCTTTTCTGACAGGAATAGCCTTTTCAACAAGTGATTTTTCTATTGGTTTCAAGTTGAAACCCTCCTTTTAAAGCTTATTTTACGATAATCCATTTACCTTTGCACTTATGACACGTTTCCTTAGTAATTGAAAAATTGGTGTTTAACGGAAAAAGTGCTAAAATGGTATACAGAAGTAAAAGTCGTGTACGTATTTTAAAAAACGCGGTCTTTACGATTCAGATAATGCAATGGGAGGAATTTTACCAATGGCCAATCAATCAATTGACTGGAAAGCAGAAGCGGCAAAACGCAAAGAGGACTTTCTAGAAGATTTGTTTACGATTCTTAGAATCGACAGTGTTAGAGATGATTCAAAAGCAACAGAAGATGCTCCGGTAGGTCCGGGACCAAAAGAAGCGTTAGAAGCATTCTTGAAAATCGGAGAAAGAGACGGGTTCAAGGCTGAAAACTTCGATAACTGGGCTGGACATATTGAATATGGTGACGGAGATGAAACAATGGGAGTACTTGCGCACGTGGACGTTGTTCCAACAGGTACAGGCTGGGAAACAGATCCTTTCGATCCAGTAATCAAAGACGGCAAATTATATGCCCGCGGCTCAAGTGATGATAAAGGTCCGGGAATGGCTGCTTACTATGCAATCAAAATGATCAAAGAGCTGGAACTGCCAGTATCTAGAAAAATCCGTTTCATTCTTGGAACAGATGAGGAAAGTGAATGGAAAGGAATCAAGCATTACCTTGAAACACAACCGGAACCTGACTTCGGCTTTTCACCAGATGCCGCGTTCCCGATCATCAATGGAGAAAAAGGGAATGTGTCAGCGCAGTTAGCCTTTGAAGGAAATGCTGACGGCGGTACGCACAAGCTTGTTGAATTCGAATCTGGTCTGCGCCCGAACATGGTACCGCAAGATGCAGTCGCTGTCATTGATTCTGAAGATCCTTCAGAATTAGAAAGTGGGTTCCAGGATTTCTTATCTGGACAATCTGTAACAGGCGATCTAGCTGTTGACGGCAACCGTGTAACGATTAGATTAGTCGGAAAAGCTGCACATGGAAGTACACCGGCTAAAGGGGTCAATGCCGGGACTTATCTGGCTCGTTTCTTATCCGATTACAATTTCGGCGGAGATGCACAAGACTTTATCCAAGTCATCGCATTATACTTGCATGAAGATCCTGCTGGCGAAAAATTGGGAATTGCACACACTGATGCCGTAATGGGTGAACTGACTTCCAATACAGGAGTCTTCAACTTCAACGCTGATCAAGGCGGACAGATTACTGTCAATATGCGCTATCCGCAAGGAACGGACGAAGAGACGATTGGTACCCGCATAAAAGAAAAAATGTCTCAGTACAACGTTACAGTGACATTGCCAGAAGGAAAAGTCCCTCATTATGTTCCAGGCAATGATCCTTTAGTGACCACTTTGTTAGATGTTTATCACCGTCAGACTGGCTTAGAAGCGACTGAACAGGTCATCGGCGGCGGAACCTACGGACGTCTGATGAAACGAGGCGTTGCATATGGCGCAATGTTCCCTGATAGTGTTGACACTATGCATCAGGCCAATGAATTTATGGCGGTAGATGATCTTATGAACGCGATGGCCATTTACGCTGAAGCAATCTATGAATTAGTAAAATAATCTTTACAATTATAACGCTCTGTATGTTACGATGCATACAGAGCGTTATTTACATATAAATTCATTATTTCAACGAAAGGAATAGAAAGATGTATAGAAAAGCCATTATCGGTTCAGTTTATTTTTCTATAAAAAAGAACGATTAAAAGAATCAAAATAACTGATCGAACTGAACGAATGTTGTGATACACTATTAAGAAATCATGCAAAATGGGGGGAGAACATGTTTAAAAAGATGCTATTGGGGGCTATCATCGTTTTAGCTATAGGTTTTATGCTTTTATATGGCGCTGAAAGAACGGATCAGAATTGCCCTGTGTATATTGGGATTTTTATCATTGTAGTCCTTTTAAGAAAAGGGATCAGCCGCTGGTTTGCAGAAGTTGACCGGACCGTCTACAGTCATCCTTATAAAACTCAAATTTCGGTTGTGCTGATTGTCCTGGTTTCCGTTTTAGCCACCTACAATGAAAGCAATATTTTTGTGGTCGTTGCCATGTATTCATTTTTAGAACTAATGAATACATACTTCTTTTACAGATTCTTTCCAACAACAAATGAAAAGAGCGAGCGGCTTAGTGATTCAAACTAAGTCGCTTGCTCTTTTTAGATAACGCTTATTCTTCTACAGAAGAAAGATCTACTTGCATCGTTTGACCTTCATCCATAGCAATATGTCCTGATTCATACGGTTCTGTTTCAACAGTCACCAATACTTCATCGGCCTGATAATAACCGCCGATTGTATTCACGATACTTTGCAGCAGAAGTGCTTCTATCCCTGAACCTGCATTCATTTCTGTAATCAGTTCTTCAGAGAAGTCAGCATGAACGATTCCATCATTTCCCATATACAAATAGTTGAGTTCAACATTTTCTGTTAGAGAAGGAACGGACATTACATCTGTGCTGCCATTTAAGATTTCGGTCAACGCTAACCGAGCCGGATCGTTGGTGTACAGCTCCAACGTTGTTTCAACAGTATTTAGAGCAGTAGCCATTTCATTCAATTCATATACCGTCAACGGTATTTCTTCCGGTACTTCATCTTCCAGCTGGCTCAATGTAGAAGTTACCGTCATATCACCATCTGGTTCATAAATACTCTGGATAAGACCAACTGCCGGTGCGTAATATAACAGGGTCGTTGTGTCATTCAGTGTACGCGTGATTTCCAGAGCGTCATAGGTTCCGGCAGGTGTCTCAATGGAAGCATTTGAGTCAGTGATCTCAGAAATTGAACCCGATGGGCTTTCCCAGCTGTGTCCGACTTCGACAGGTGCCTGAAGAAGAACTTCGTATTGATCCTGTTCGCTGGTCAATCCAGTATCCACCACATCATCGCGGAAGTAAGTTTCGCCTCTTAAAAAGACTTCGCGGACCTCATTTTCTGCGTATTCATAAACTTTCACTGAATCAGTACCGGTCCCAGATTGGACGACTTGCAGAGTATCGCTGTGTGTGAACTGCGGATAGACCGTGTAAGCAGCACTTTCCGCGCCTTCACCTTCGTAGACGTAGCGCGTATTTTCGTTCATGGGAATCCAGTCAAGCATATTTTGCGAAAGGCTTTCCGTAGTTTCTTCATCTGTTGAGCTGTCTGTATTGGTATCAGTATCTGTTCCGGCAGCCGAATCTGTCTGTTCGGTAGTATCTTCTGTTGTCGGCTGAGCTTCATCTGAGCAAGCAGCCAACACAAGACCAGATAAGGATAGGAAAGCCATTTTTTTGATCATCGATTGATAGGACATCTTTTTTCCTCCTAGGAATCTGTATAGTTGGTGCGATTAAATTTCTAGTGATAATGCTTTTTCATAAATGGCTCTTGAAACAGCTAATGTCTGATCGCCGCGTTCAGAGATTGCCGTATTGCCATGAGCTTCAAGCTGTTTGACTAAATAATCGATATCTTCTTGTTTTACATCGATTTCAGTTAAAGACACAGGCATATCGATCGATTTCAAGAAAGCAGCTGTTTTCAGTATGGCCGCGTCCGCTTTTACTTCATCAGAACCTTCTTGGATATTCCAGACATTTTCAGCATATTGAACGAGTTTGTCAAATTTCGCTTCTTTACGAACCGATAAGACAGCAGGCAGAATCGCTGAGAGCGTACGGGCGTGATCGGTGTGGTTCAGCACTGTGATCTCATGACCTAGTGCATGGGTTGACCAGTCTCCTGGAACTCCGGTAGAAAGCAGGCGGTTCAAAGCGATCGTAGCTGTCCACATAAAGTCAGCACGTATAGCGTAATCTTGTTTTTCTTCATCAATAACTTCTGGACCGATTTCGATCAGTGTCCGCAACAGACTTTCTGAGAAACCGTCTTGAACACGTGCACCACCGACTGGATAGGTTAAGTATTGTTCTAAAATATGCACAAATGAGTCGGTTACGCCGTTGGCCAACTGTCTTTTCGGCAGAGTATACGTTAATTCAGGCTCTAAAATGGAGAACGCCGGATAAACTTTGATACTGTTGAAGCTGACTTTTGCTTCTTTTTCTTTGAAAGTAATGACAGCTGTTCCGTTCATTTCTGATCCCGTTGCCGGCAATGTCAGAATCGTACCAAGAGGCAGAGCGGACTTCACTTCTTCACCGGTTCCAACGCCTTTAGCGAAAATATTGACAGGAGCACCGTCAAATTCAGCTGCAGCCGCAATAAATTTAGATCCGTCAATGACTGATCCGCCGCCGACTGCTAGTATATAGTCGTAACCTTCTTTTTGAATCAGCTCAACAGCTCGCATACAAGTTTCGTAAGTCGGGTTTGCTTCAATTCCGCCAAACTCACCAATCTCATAGTCTGCTAATGCTTCACGAACACGATCCAATGTTCCAAAGCGTTTGACACTTCCGCCACCATAAGTGATCAAAACCTTTTTATCTTTAGGGATCAATGTTGAAAGAGATGGAATCTGGTCTTTTCCAAAAACAATTTTTGTAGGATTATGAAAAATAAAATTTGCGACTTCCTGCTGCATAATATAGCGCTCCTTTTTTATTAAGTAAGTCCATTGTATCATAAAATACGATTGTAAAAATGTGAAAGCAAATCGACGTATGCGTCAAGTTTTTCTCGGTAACCTTTAACTAGTAGAATTAACAGAAATTAT
>OMJG01001180.1_pt1 | contig 16044 bp, 18 predicted proteins | sample 1646431 | NCBI WGS metagenome assembly OMJG01 (sample SAMN03771674, study PRJEB25209) | food metagenome | isolation source: Cotija cheese | place: Mexico:Jalisco,Michoacan | collected 2011-12-12
ACACCAACCTCTTATAAACTTATGAATTCTGTCTAAGTTTTTGTTGACATACCAAGTTTCAATGAAGTGGAGCCAAGCAGGATTTAACTCATTTGAAGAGAAAGATGGTAAGAAAGAAACGCCTAGAAATTTATTCTCTTTTAAAGATGGAACAGGTAATCCTAATGTCCAAATAAAAGTGATTTGAATGAATATGTCTTTATACAAGATGGCTGGGTTAAAAATGGTTCATATTTAGTCGCAAGAAGAATTCAAATGTTGTTAGAAACATGGGATAGAACGGCTTTAGGTGAACAAGAAGCCACATTTGGTAGATACCGTCATTCTGGTGCACCAATTGGTAAAGAAAAAGAATTTGATACATTTGACCCTGATATTAAAGATAAAAATGGCGAGAACTTGATCGAAAAAGAGTCACATGTCAGTTTAGCAAAAGCATCTAAAACAAATTTATTAAGAAGATCTTTTTCATATTCAGATGGTATAAATGCAAATAAAGGTACTTTTGATGCAGGATTACTCTTCCTAGCATTCCAAAAATCACCTGAACAATTTATTAAAATCCAAAGTAAAATGGGTGCTATTGATAAATTAAATGAATATATTACACATCGAGGTTCAGGTATTTTTCTAAGTTTACCAGGTGTCCAAGAAGGAGGATATTTAGGTGAAACGTTATTCAATCGTATTTAGTTTAGTCGCAATACTATTTATGCTGTTATCTTTGACCGCTAAAGCAGAAACGAGTTTAAGTGATATTTATATTAGTGTGACAAATGCTAAATCGGCGATACAAGATAAAGACGAAAAGGCATTCGACAAGCATTTCAAAGAGATTAAAGATAATTGGCAAAATACGAATAAAAAAGACCATAAACTTGTGGAAAAAATAGATCAAGATATCGAAAAAGTTGAAAAATCAACGTCTCAAAAAGATAGAGAAAGTGCGTTAAATACACTGACTTCTGATTTAATTGATTATGAAAAAGTATTAAATCCTGTTGATAAACAGAAGAAACGAGATCAGTTACAAAATGAAATGCAGCCATTGATTAAAAATATAACAAAGGCGATTTCAGATAAAGGTTTTGAAAAAGTAAAAACGATTAACAATCAATTAAATGCGACTTGGACAAAGAATGAAAAAATTGTTCGAGAAGAAGATATTGGCAGATATGGTCAAGTTGAAACAGCATTAATGTTTACAAGAATTGAATTAACGAAAGATAAAGTAGACGCTAATAGTGCACAAATGCAAGTTGATCAATTGAAAAAAGAACTTGATGATTATCATGCAGGGAAAAAAATCAGATGCTAAAACAAGTGATCAAGATATAAAAATTTTAAATGAACATTTAGATACTGCCATTAAAAATATAAAAAATGATGATTTAGTCAAATCAAAGCAAGCTTTACAACAATTTATTATTGCATGGCCAAATGTTGAGAGTGAAATTAGCACGAGAAATGGTGCGTTGTACACTAAAATAGAACAGAAAATTCCTCAATATGCAGGTCAACTTGATGAAGATAATAAAGATGACATTGGTAGCCAGTTAGAAACACTCAATCAAGAAATTAAATCAACTATTTCTAAGACGAGCTATACATTTTGGGATGCAACTTTAATCTTATTACGTGAAGGTGTAGAAGCACTGCTCATTATTATGGCGTTGCTTACTGTAACACGTAAATCTGAACAAACAAAAGCATCAAAATGGATAGTTACAGGTAGTGTTATCGGTATTGTATTAAGTATTGCGTTAGCTTTCATATTTAAAGCAATATTTGAAAACTTAGGTTCAACAAGAGAGTTAACAGAAGGTTTAGTAGGTATAGGATATGTGATATTAATGATCATCGTAGGTATCTGGTTGCACTCTAAATCAAGTTTAGATTCGTGGCAGAACTTCATCAATAAAAATATGGATAAAGCCATGTCTACTGGAAGTATCGTTACTTTCGGGTTAGTCGCTTTCCTATCTGTGTTTAGAGAAGGGGCTGAGACGATTATCTTCTATTTAGGTATCGTTGGGAAAATCTCAACATGGTCATTAATATTAGGTATTATCGTCGCATCCGTCATACTGGCGTTAATCGCAATCTTCTTTAACCAAATTACAAAATGGATACCAATACATCGTTTATTCTTTATCATGTCATTATTCATATTTATATTGGCATTTAAAATATTAGGCGTAAGTATTCATACATTACAAATATTAAACATAGTACCACAACATACAATTAATCACTTACCATTTATAGATTTAATAGGATTTTATCCAACATACGAAACATTGATACCACAATTAGCATTAGTTATTTTAGTTGTGATTTACTATACAATGAGTAAGAAAAAATAGAGTAATTTAAAACGCTAAGACAAAAAGAATTGTCTTAGCGTTTTTAGTGTGTCGCCAAAGTCTTAGACTTTGGCGACATTTTTTATGCGCATGCTTCCGCGGGCATGTTCTCAGCTTGTAGTCTTCGAATCATGCTGTTCCCGCAGGAGTTAGCGCTAAAAAATACCATTTGAAATGATTTATGTTTCAGATTTAGTACTTAAAAATCAATTTAGTTTTCGTGGTAATTGACATAATAAACTTGATCAATAAATTCTTGTATGAGTTCATCTTCATATTTGTCTGCTATCTTCTCACTCATCTTTTCATCTAAAATTATATTGTCACTTATATAATCTTGATAATGTCCAATTTCATGCGCTAATATTCTTAAAATGTTTAAATCACTATCAAAAAGTGACATTTCTTTTTTTATTGTTCATAGCTATGTGTGGAAACGACTATTCTCGGATACTTAAATAAAGATTCGGGATATTGGAAGTAACCTAAAGAATCTTCGAGTTCTTTATGCGTAATATGAATATTAACTTTTAAAGGGAATTCCAATTCTTTTTTTATGAAATTTCTAAATTGTACAAAAGCCTTCTTTAAATGAGCACTTATTTCAGAATCAAACTTCAACGTAAGTCCATCTTTATAAAGTGTAGAACTATTATTATGACAAAATAAATATTTGTAAGTTAAATAATTACTGTATTTTCTAATATTATATTCAAATCGGTCAAAATGATCAATGAGTTCTTTATGTGTAACTTTTTCGTACTCTAAAGTATAGAATTGTGCGATATGATAATTTAAATCATATAAAATTTCAGAAAGTGCATATTCCAATCTGTTTACAATAATGTTATTGCTCTTCTTAGCCACAAGATATTCTTCAATATTATATAAAGAATAATATATATGACGATTATCAAAGTCTACTTGGCAATCTGAAAGATAACCATAAGAACTTATTGGAGTATCATGGATAATAATTTTAATGTTTTGATTTAATATGTTATTCCTATTTATCCATTTAATATAATTATTGATGCATTGAACTACACTTGTGTGACTACTTTTATTTATTACTGTTAATTTATTCATCTTCATCTTCCTCAAACACTTCTTACAATAAATTATCTATACATTCCAAATATTGTCAATTGAATCTTACAATTATTCATGACATTTGTCATATGATATTCGTGACAGTTTGTACTTATAACGGGTGGTGTGATTTTTTATAATTTAGGTAACTTATAAAGGACGGTGATGATTGTGATTGATGTTCAAAATGTAACGAAAATCTATAATCAGAAAAAAGTTGTGAGTGATGTTTCTTTTCAAATTAATGAGGGTGAATGTACGGCTTTAATTGGTCCAAATGGTGCTGGTAAGTCTACTTTGATTGATATGATTATTGGTGACAGACATCCTAATGACGGGCAAATTATTAGTGATAATCAACAATTAGATAAAAAGCGGATGGGAATTTTGTTTCAAACAACAGCTTTTCCGGATGTGATGAAAGTTAAGGAGTTGTTTTATCTTTTTAAGTCTTTTTATAAAGATACGATTTCGATAGAAACTTTTAAAGAAATTACACGATTTGATAATGATAAACTTGAACAATTTGCTGCTAAATTATCTGGTGGTGAACGTAGAATATTGGATTTTACATTATCTATTATTGGAAAACCGGACTTTGTCATTTTGGATGAGCCGACAAGTGCGATGGATACTGAAATGAGAAAGCATTTTTGGAAAGTGATTGAGGAAATGAAACAAGAAGGTAAAACGATATTTTATACTTCTCATTATATTGAAGAAGTTGAAAGAATGGCTGACCGTGTTGTTGTACTTAATAAAGGTGAGCTTGTTATGGATAGTACACCTAGAGCGATACGTCATAGCGAAAATAAAACAATGATTCAAATTCCTTTATCGAAAAAAGAAGTGGTGAACATTCTTAAAAATGTTTCGGTTGAAGCATCTAAAGACATGCTCATCATTACTACTGAAGATGTAAATCCTGTTATTAAAGCTTTTATAGACTATGGCATTGATTTTAATGAGGTAGAAATTATTAAAGAGTCATTGATGGATACGATATTTTCAAAAAATGAAGAAAGGGTTTGATGAGATATGTTATGGGCGTATTTTAAATCTGAATTGTTATTGTTAACGAGAAAAAAATCATATTTAATACTTTCGATTATGTTGCCGTTAGTATTTTATTTAATATTCACAGCGCTACTGGATTTACCTAAAGAATACGAAGCTAAATTTTATAAAGAGTATATGTTTAGTATGGCGACGTTCAGTTTAAGTAGTTTCTGTATTATGACATTTCCATTAGAGATGATTGAAGATAAGAAAATAGGATGGTCAAAAAATTTATTCAAAACACCTTTATCACCGAGTTATTACTATGCAGGGAAAGTAATGAAATTAATGTGCATGTTTTGTTTAGCTATTATCGCATTATTTTTAACAGGTGCTTTTTATAAAGGTGTTGAAATGTCAGCAGGTGAGTGGATCGGCTCAGGATTGATGTTATGGGTTGGTTCTAGCATGTTTTTATCAATGGGCGTTCTCATATCTCAAATAAAAGATATTCAAAAAGCTAGTGCTATCGCGAATATCATATATTTAGGACTTGCTGTATTGGGTGGACTTTGGTTCCCAACAGATCAGTTTCCAGATTGGCTAAAGCATGTATCTTATGCAACGCCAACTTATAATTTAAGAGAACTTTCTTTATCTGTGACAACTCAAGGTGGTATACACTTTGTTTCACTTCTTATATTGGCAATTTATTGTATACTGTTTATAAGTATTGCGTTGATTATACGTAAAAAGACGGAAGTGGTTTAATGACATTAATAGAAAGAATTAAAGAGAATCCTATAGGTTCATCAAACTTAATTTATCTCATCTTTCCGATATTGAGTTTGACAGTACTTGGTCATAGAGGACCTTTATGGAGCGGTATATTGGTTACCGCTCTATTTACGATAAGTTACTTAATGATGATTTATGTAAATTTATCTAAAAGAAGTATACTTAGAAGAATACTTTTAACGATTCATTTTTTAGGTATATTTTATTTTGTAGATTATTTTAATGCTTCTCATTTATTATTCTTTTTCTATGCAGCTTATATTATTCCATATGTCTTTCAAACTAAAATAAAATCTATCGAAGTATTGATGTATATTGTGTCGTTTATGATTGCTATTTATATTATTGCAGTTGATCATAGGGATTATTTAATTATTATGATACCTATGAGTATTGTCATTATATTTATTATGTTTGGAAATTTTAAAGCGTTAGAATCTGAACAGTTAAAAGAAGAAATTAGAAGTAAAAATGAACATATCAATACGTTAATTGCTGAACAAGAGCGAAATAGAATTGGACAAGATTTACATGATACGTTAGGTCATGTGTTTGCGAGTTTAAGTATTAAATCTGAACTTGCAATGAAGTTAGTGGATAAAGATATCAATAAAGCAAAAGACGAAATGGCATCTGTGAATGGATTATCTAAAGAAGCCCTTGTTAAAGTAAGAGCAATTGTAGATGATTTGAAGTTGCAGTCTTTTGAAGAAGAAGTGAAGACGATGGAGACATTGTTAGAAAATGCGAACTTATCATTTGAATTTAAAAATGCTGATCGAGCTCAGTCACTCAGTCCTACTCGACAATCAGCACTGTCGATGATTTTGAGAGAAGCGGTTAACAATGTCATTAAGCATGCACAGGCTACTAAAGTAACAGGTGAAATCGTTGAAGAAAATGAACATTTAACATTGATAATCATAGATGACGGCATAGGTATGAAACACATTGATGAAGATGATTTTAAGAGTATCAAATATCGTGTTCATGCATTAAAAGGTCAATTAAAAGTAAGTAATTTAAATAAAGGATTAAAAATGACGATCACATTGCCTAGAGGGGATGACACATTATGATATCAATTGTTATAGCAGAAGACCAAGAAATGTTACGGAAAGCCATGGTTCAATTGATGGAAATGAATGACGAATTAAATATTTTAGGGGACTTTTCAAACGGGGAAGATGCGTTGGAAGGAATTCAAAGTCACGAGCCAGATGTAGCGATACTAGATGTCGAAATGCCTAAAATAACAGGGTTAGAAGTATTGAAAAAAGTAAAAAATTCGAATTTAAATACGAAAGTCATCATCGTTACAACTTTTAAAAGACCAGGATACTTTGAAAGTGCGGTAGCAAATGATGTTGATGCATATGTATTGAAAGAACGATCAATAGATGAACTTGTAGAAACAATTAAAAATGTGATGGACGGTAATAAAGAATATAGTGAATCTTTAATGACATCAATGTTTAAAGATAGAAACCCATTAAGTCCGAAAGAACAACTCGTATTGAAAGATATAGGCAAAGGCTTATCCAGTAAAGAAATATCAAAAGAATTATATTTATCAGACGGCACAATTAGAAATTATACATCGATTATTATAGATAAATTAGAAGCAGATAACCGGTTTGATGCATGGCAGAAAGCAATAGAAAAAGGATGGATATAGTGAGGTACAAGGGGAGTAAAAGTTAGTAGGGAATTTCTGGACCGATAAAAAAATTTACCGGTCCAGAAATGAGAAGTACAGACCGATAAAAAAATTTACCGGTCCGAAAACATGATTACCAGGCCGATAAATGAAAAGCTGAGCCATCATTTGATGATGTGCTCAGCTTTCTTATTGATTATTTTGTTTTTACGGTGTGTATAAACTCATATAATCCGTTTAGTTGATCGAGTTGTTGATTACAATGTTCACTATCATGGCAAATGTAATTACCATTTTTAGTATATGTTCCATCACCTTTAGATTTCGTCGTAGATAGAAACATGGAAACATTGGATTCTTTCTTACATATACTACAGATTCCAGGCTTAATCGTTGGTGATAAATCGCCTGATACGCCTATCAATTTATCATCTTCATAGAGCACGATAAATTTCTTTTGTTTACCAGAATCATTCCAACCTATATATGAAGACTCTTTTAAGTCTATGTTATCCCATTCTGGTTGTTTTAACTTTTTAGTCTTTTTAAAGATCTTTTCAAGTTGCTTACTTGAAGGCTGTTCAAATGGGACGACGTAGCTTTTAAGCCCAAATAATAATTTCTCAATTTGTGCTCGAGAAATCTTTTTATTCATAATGATTTTTGTGAAATCTTCTATTTCAGAATGCTTTTCCTCAAAAAGCTGTGAAATATGGTCGTATGTTATAGCTTGAAACGTATCGATTGTTTTTATATCATTTACAGATTTATAAACGTTAAATAACTGTTCTGATTTTTCTTTAATACTAACGAATTGATATGGTTTAATGTAATTATTCATATTAAATCCCTTCTTTTAAATTATTTCATTTGATCGTTGGGTATGAATAATTGTAGAGAACATGACACATTTAGTAGCATCTTAAAATCCCTCCTTATCAGACACTAGTATAGCCCTTTAGTAATGTAATTTCAAATGTATATTATTATAAAAATCATTCGAAATAGTGTAAAATTAAAAGACAACCAAATATGGTTGGAATTTTTTATTATATGGAGGAATTAATTAATAATTGGGGACCACAATTAGTTTAATCACGTTTATTGTATTACTCGCTTTAACCGGATTCTTTGTTGCGACGGAGTTTGCGATTGTAAAGGTCAGGTCATCTAGAATTAACTATTTAGCAGAACAGAATTATAAGAACGCTCAACCAGCTAAAAAGGTAGTTGAACATCTTGATGAGTATTTAGCGGCATGTCAGTTAGGTATAACCATTACAGCACTCGGAATTGGTATGGTTGGAGAATCAACATTTGAGTTTATTTTGCATCCACTTTATAGTAGCTTTGGATTATCAGAATCGGTTATTCATATCTTAACTTTAGCAAGCGCATTTATTATTGCAACATATTTACACGTTGTAGTAGGAGAAATGGCGCCAAAGACTATCGCAATTCAAAAAGCTGAACAAGTTACATTGTTCTTTGCAAGACCGATTATACTGTTTTACAAATTATTATATCCTTTTATCTTTATTTTAAATGGGTCAGCAAGAATGATATTGAGCTTATTTGGTATGAAACCTGCGAAAGAATCTGAATTATATCACTCTGAAGAAGAATTGAAGATGTTGATTAAAGAAAGTCACCAAGGCGGAGAAATTTCATCAACAGAATTAGAACATATTAATAAAGTATTTATTTATGATGAACTTGTTGTCAAAGATTGTATGATTTCTAGAGACAATATGACAATGATTAATAGTAAATCTAGTCAACAAGAAGCCATTCAATTTGTGAAAAATGGTTATTATACAAGATATCCAGTGTATCAAGATGATAAAACGAATGTTATTGGATATATACATGCGAAAGATTTATTGAAAGACAACATACAAGATATAACTGAATTGATTCACGAAATCATATATGTCAAAGAGACAGACGCCATTCAAAACGTATTAGATAAAATGAAAAAACAACGTGCACATATCGCAATTGTTCATAATGAACAAGGTAAATTAGCAGGTATGATCACGATGGAAGACATACTTGAAAATATTGTCGGTAACATTGAAGATGAACACGATAAATAGACGTAAAAAGAACCTGAGCCAAAAAATGGCTCAGGTTCTTTTATTCTGACTGTTTCTTTTTTGGTGGCCATATGAAATACGAGATGGTGATGGCTAAATCAATAATGAGCACTATTGACCAAATGTGGATGACACCATCCATAGCTTCTGTCCTACTTTTGTCATGAATTAAGTAAATGATTAAATGTAGAATACCTGTCCCTATAATGTAAGAGAGTAAATGTTTGAACCAACTTTTCGCATACAGTTTCGCATACGCGAACCCACTAGGCTTCTCAGGTTTGCTACCTTCTTTCATGACATAATATCTGAAGCGGTCATCAGCCCATTGAATCATACTTTTACCAAAGACAATTGAAACGGATATATAAACAGCAGCAATCGCGTGAGGTGTTTCGGCAGTTGCGCCATTCATTAAATCAACAGCTGTTGTGATTAATAGAATCAAATCAATAACGGGTGTTAGTGCTAGAAAAATGAGCCCAAGCTTTTTCTGTCTGAATACATATCTTGTGACGAGTCCGAGTAGTATAACGACCCAGAATGCAACTTCACAAAAAATAATGAGCCATACAATAAAATTCATGACTTATCCTCCTTTATTTCGTAAGCTTTGAAATTTCTTCGAATACAATTGCTTTAATATCTTCATTTGAGGTCTGTTTTGGATTTAACAATTTATGAAGTGCTAATCCATCAATTAATGCGTGAAGTCTCATTGAATTAAGATGTATATTGCTGTTGTTTTTTAATAAGTTGTCGCGTTCTAAAATCGTTAATACCGTTGTACATAGTTCGTCTAATCCATCATCTAAAGTACTTTGTCCGTATTCATGGCTGTCATATCGAAAGGCCATCCATACTTCCATATCAGCTAATCTCTCTTCATCTAACGGTAAAACGGTGAGTAAACAAGCTTTTACTTTATCAATTGTGTCTTGGTTATCAGACGTGAGTATTGCTTCGATTCTCCTTCTTACTTTTAGTTCTACCTCAGACATAACTGCACTGAGTAATTCTGAATGACTTGGAAAATAGTATCTAATTTGTCCAGGTGTCATTTGTGCGAGTTTAGCAATTTGTCTAACCGTAGATCCCTTTGCACCATTTTCAACAATTGACTGAAAAGCATATTGAATAATTTGTTCTTTTTTTTCTTTATGATTAATAATTTTTGGCATAGTAGAAGTTTAACATATTTTAATACACCTGTGTTAAATAAAAGTTTGAAAAATAAATTATATTAATTAATAAAAATATAAAAATGCATTGACATTAACGTTTGCAATACATATGATGAAATTATAAATTGTAATTTACAAAATCTTTACATTCTTTACAAAAAATTAATAATAGGAGGTAAAAGTATGGCGAATTTCTTGAAACCAGCTAAACATATAGATCCTCTGCCAAGTGAACAGGTAGATGATACATATAAGAAATTGAGACTACAAGTCTTTATAGGGATATTTCTTGGTTATGCTGGTTACTATTTATTAAGGAAAAACTTTTCACTTGCGATGCCAGCATTAATTGATGAAGGCTTTAGTAAGACGGAATTAGGGTTTGCTTTATCAGCTATTTCAATTGCTTATGGTTTTAGTAAATTTATTATGGGTACAGTGAGTGACCGGAGTAACGCAAGAATATTTTTAACATTAGGTTTAGTATTAACGGCAATCGTTAATTTATTGATGGGTTTTATACCTGTCTTAACATCTAGTGTATTTATCATGTTTATTATGCTTTTCCTAAATGGTTGGTTCCAAGGTATGGGGTGGCCGCCATCTGGTAGAGTACTTGTACATTGGTACAGTGTTAGTGAACGTGGTAGTAAGACAGCAATTTGGAATGTCGCTCATAATGTTGGTGGTGGATTGATGGCACCAATAGCTTTATTAGGTATTTCGATTACAGGATCATTATCGTTTGGTTACTTAAAAGGCTTTGAAGGTGCTTTTATTTATCCAGCTATTATTGCATTAATTATTGCACTTGTTTCGTATATTCTAGTTAGGGACACACCTCAATCAATGGGATTACCACCAATTGAAGAATATCGAAATGATTATCCGAATAAAGAACAGAAATCTTTAGAAGTAGAGCTATCAACAAAAGATATTCTCTTTAAATATGTATTGAATAACAAATGGGTTTGGATGATTGCTATTGCAAATATCTTTGTTTATTTTGTTCGATATGGTGTGTTAGACTGGGCACCAACTTATTTAAGTGAAGAAAAAGATTTCGACTTAAATGCATCAGGTTGGGCTTACTTCTTATATGAGTGGGCAGGTATTCCAGGAACGTTATTATGTGGTTATATTTCAGATAAAGTGTTCAAAGGTAGAAGGGGACCAGCAGGATTTATATTCATGTTAGGTGTGACGATCGCAGTCATTGTATACTGGTTAAATCCAGCAGGAAACCCATTAGTAGACAATATTGCATTAGTCGCTATAGGCTTCCTAATATATGGACCAGTTATGTTGATTGGCTTACAAGCATTAGATTATGTACCTAAAAAAGCAGCAGGTACTGCTGCGGGATTAACTGGATTGTTTGGTTATTTAGGTGGTGCTGTAATGGCTAATATCATTATGGGACTAACAGTTGATAAGTTCGGATGGGATTCAGGATTTTTATTATTGACAATCATTAGTGTCCTTGCAATGCTAAGTTTCATCTTAACTTGGAACAAACGTGGACAAGAAGTTGTAAAATCATAATATTATATGAACTGAGACTGGGGTAGTTGTACCTTAGTCTCTTTTTGTATTTAATGAAGTTGTATTAAGTCGAAGTATCGAATGATAAACGTTTGCGGAATTCGATGATACGATTCAATATATTCTCACTTAATAAATTGTATGATTCTTTCAAAATATTAAAACATTTACCTTAATCTGATTTTCTTCAATTTATATATTTACTGATTAAAGTTTTCGAATTATAATAACGTCATTATAATTCTATATTTTTACATAAGTAATTCGATGTTTACTTATGGGATTTGGATTAAATTTATTAAGATATCAAAGAATTAGGAGATTTGTTGTGAGAAATATATATGAAATCAAATACCTAAAATATTCTGCTACTAAATATCGCAATCATATAGGTATTTCATTTTTTGTAGTATTAAAGGGGCATGTTATGGTTACTATCAAAGAGAATAGTAACCAATATAAAGAAGGGGAAACGTTTGTTGTTAAACATAATGAGTGGTATAAACTCGATGTATCAGAAGGGAATATTGTTGTACAAATTCATTTGTATGAGTCATTAATATCAACGATGATACCGGAGTTACTTTCATATCATCAGTATATACAAAACCAAACAGAATTAGTTCCTTTAAGAGACCATTTAATATGCTTGTGTGATTTATATTTAATACAAGAAAACAACCGCAATTTAATAATAATGAAGCAACTTATTACGATATTAGAATTTTATAGAGACCGTTTAACGGTTTATTCAAAAGAATGTCCAATTATTAACCGACATATGAACCCGATAATTGATGAAATTAAAGATTATATATATGAGCATTATAATGAACGTATAACCATCAATACATTTACCGATAAATATCATATTTCTGAATCGTATTTTTCGAAATTATTTAAAGAACAAATGGGTGTGAACTTTAAAGATTATTTAACGGACATCAGATTGTTAAATAGCACGTATGATTTAATTCATACACAAGAAAAAATAATCGACATATCTGAAAAACATGGATTTTATAATGTATCGTCTTATATTTATTCTTTTAAATTGTATTATGGTGTTACGCCAAAAAATTATCGTGATATGATGCAACGTAAACACGCACAAATTGAACGACATAGCTTTTTTAATGAAGTAGATTAATAACAAACTATAGATAAAAGCTTTAATATCAGTATTTTGGTTAGGTTAATACTCTCTTTAAATATATAAAAAGGGCAGAAAAAGGGCATTGTGTGAGAAAGTTGATATTTTGCCCATAAAAAATAGAGCCGATATTTCGACTCTACTAACTACTAACCGCTTCTAATTTGTTCATCATATCTTTATCCATTTGTTCGGTAACATGACTATATATTTGTAGTGTTGTCTTATGATCTGTATGTCCTACTCGTTGCATGATAGCTTTTAATGAAACTCCTAACTGTGATAATAGAGATATGTGTGTATGTCTCATTGTATGAGTTGTCACATGCTTTTCTATTCCGATATCAGTACATGCTTTTTGTATAACTCTATTTATAGAAGGAATCATTAAAGGACTACCTTTAAAGTTTGTGAATATAAAACCTCTTTCGACATAAACTTCTCCCCATTTTAAAGACTTTTTGTTTTCTAACATAACCTTTTTCAGTATTTCACAACTTCTAGTAGTTAATGATATTGTTCTGTATGATGCTTCTGTTTTAGTAGTATCTTTGATACCTATATGATTGTCGTTATCTTTAGTCCATTGAATAGTACCGTCTATTGTTAAGGTTTTATTATCAAAATCGATATCTTGTGGCTGGATAGCTAGTAACTCGCCTATGCGCATTCCGTTTAAAGCTTGAAATTCAACAACATATGCAGTAAATAGGTAAGTTCTTTTTATGTCTTCGGATATTTTCTTTTTAGAAATTTCAATTAATCTATTTGATACAGCTATAACTTGATCTAATTCTAAATAATTTTCACGTTTAGCTAATATTTCATCTCTTGTTCTTGCTTGCTTAGGAATATCAATATCATCAATGAAAGAAACATCCTCCATTTTATATTTTTTCTTTAGGTAATACATAACTTGTTTTACTAATCTCAATATGTCTTTAAGGTACTTATGGCTTTTATTTTCATCAATAGCAGCTTTAATTAACTTATTAATTATATTTGAATTTATCTTTTGGGCTAAAATATCATTGGGAATATGCTTTTTCACTAATTTCAGTCTACTTGCTATCGTAGTAATTGACGATAACTTACTTCCAGACACAGTTTTATAGTTTTCAAACCACTCATCACATGCTTGATGAAACGTTAACGTCTTTAAGGTGCTAGGTGTCTTATCGTTCAACTTCTCTTGAATACGCTCATTTAATCGCTTCTGTGCTTCTTTCTGTGATTGTTTACCATTCTTATTCATAACTACACTTACACGCTTCCATTTATCTGTTAATGGATCTTTATATTTCTCATAGAAGCGGTACTGTACAATGTCATGTTTATTAGTAAATTCTTCATACCACATAAGCTATTCCTCCTTTAAAGATTCGTTAATATCTTTAACTACTTTTTTATATAATTCGGGTCTTTGTTCTTTTAGATTTGAAATTAATTGTTCTAAATTATTAAATAAATATTCTTCTAAATTATCATTATTATCCGGTTCGGGTGTCTTTCCTAGATTATAAGAAATTGTTTTTTCTTCCTCGTTCTTAATTAATAAATAATTGAATACTTTATCTTTATCTTTATCTGGGTACTTATCGTATAAGTCACTTAGTTTTTCTTTTGTAGTAGAAATAATTTCTTTTAATTCTTCAATTAATTTATTATCTACACTGTTCTCTATTTCACTAATTAGAATTGTAGTATCTTTAAAAATATATTGCTTATCATTATCATATAGAGGATAATTTTCTAAAAATAAAAATTCATCAAGGTTTCTGTCCACTAGATTAATAATATTATGATTAGACTTAAATGTTTGAACATATTCCTCTACTATACTATCGCTAATTACTAATAGAATATAATCTGTTTTCACTAATTCTTCGAAGTTTTCAAAATTTAAGAACGGGTTAGCGAATGTTTTGCGTATAGACTCTACTATGATTTCTCGACTTATTTCATTAGGCAATTTTCTAATAGCCTTACCTTCAATAGTGGATTTGTTGTATTTTTCCACATATTTATTATATAAATACGTGGAATATTTCTCTATTTCTTTATCTGACATTCGTTTGTTTGATGACAATTCATTTTCTGTTATATAACCAGCTTTTTTAAGTAAGTCTGTATAAGGTACTTTAAAGTAATCAGATAATTGCTTTACTACAACGGGAGTAGGTTTGCGTTCTTTTTTTGTCCTAGGATCATAACCTTTCTCTAAACTATTTAAGTAAGTATGACTGATGCCTATATTTTTAGCTGTTTCACGAATCGAATTTGTTCCTCTTAACTCTTTAATGTAATTTCCAAAATGATTATTCATAATTACACCCCTAAATTATTATACCTTTATTGTAATTCATGGTTGACAAAAAAGTCCAGTAAAGATTACAATTAATTCAAGGAGGTGGAAACCATGAATAACATAAAGGAAATTCGGGAAAGCAAAAATATTTCAATGACTGAGTTAAGTAAGAGAACAGGTCTAAGCAGAACAGCTTTATACAACATAGAAAAAAGTAAATCAGACCCGAGCTTAACGAGTGTTTGTCTAATTTCTACAGCATTAAAGGAAAAACCAGAAAAAATTTTCTCATTAACGGAAACCATGAATTACAAAAAGGAGGTGTAAATAATGAAAAACGTAACTGAACTACCTACACGTCAGAACACAGTAACAAACGATGAACAAATTAAAGTAGAACCTATCTACGCAAAAGTACCTCAATTGGCAAAGCTATGTGGATTTTCTAAATCTACGGTATATAGAATATTAGACCGTTGGGAAGATGAACCGAATGGAATAGATGATATGTATGTATCTGTAAGTTCAACACTTAAGGTAGTTGAAATAGAAAAGTTTAAAACTTATTTACGAATAATTAATAAAAAATGGATGTAGGAGGATTTTTATGAACAATAAAAAGAAACTGAAAGATATTATTGATCGTTTAACAAGAGCAATTAACATGAACAAAGTCGAAATGGCGTACATCGGTAATAATATCAATCGTCATTTAAATAAAGAAGAACTCTTGTTTTACTTACTTGAAGATACGCTTAAAGAATTAATCACACTAGATGCTTTAACTATGACTAAAAGAGCAATTGATATCGTTATAAGCATACAGACATTGTTAGAAGA
>OMJG01001181.1_pt1 | contig 16041 bp, 12 predicted proteins | sample 1646431 | NCBI WGS metagenome assembly OMJG01 (sample SAMN03771674, study PRJEB25209) | food metagenome | isolation source: Cotija cheese | place: Mexico:Jalisco,Michoacan | collected 2011-12-12
CTCACCTCGGCGTTCGAGACTTCCCGCATCATCGCCGGCCTCGCCGGCTTCCGCGCGGTCTCGGCCACGATCGATCCCCGCTGGCCGCTCGACCATCAGGTCGGAGTCATCTCGACCACGGGAATCGGTCTCGTCATCTCCGACTCGACCCCCCTCGCCGAGGCGCTCGCCGCCGCCGGCTGGACCGGAACCGTCATCACCGCCGCCGACTTCCAGGCCCGCGAGGCCGCCGTCGATCCCGCCGACACGACCCCGCCGACCGTCCGCGAAGCGTCCGAGCCGTTCCTCATGCTCTTCTCGTCGGGCACGACGAGCAATCCGAAGGCCTTCATCAAGACCCGCCAGCAGTACCGCGACAACGTGGCTGTGTCCTCGGCCCACCTCGAACCCTTCGCCGGAGTGGCCACCCTGGCGCCTGGCCCCGTGTCCTACAGCCTTACCCTCTACGCCGTCGTCGAAAGCCTCGCCACCGGCGGCAGCGTCCACGTCGCCGACGACTTCGACCCCTTCACCATGGGGTCGCGCATCACCGGCGAAGCCATCACCCGAACCGTCGCCGTGCCCGCCGTGGTGCGTGCCATCGCCGAGGCGGCCCGCCGAACGCCGGCCCGCTTCCACGGTCTCGACCTCGTCGTCACCGGGGGAGCGAATCTGCCGGCATCCATCCGTTCGGCACTCGCCGAGGTCCTCCCCGACACCCGTCTGATCAGCTACTACGGTGCCGCCGAGATCGGGTTCATCGGCGACAGTCGTGACGGTGACGGCACCTGGATCTCGATCTACGACACCATCGGCGTCGAGGTCCGCGACGAATCCGGTGCCCGCCTGCCCGACGGAGAGATCGGCACGGTCTGGATCCACGCCGCAGCCTGTTCGGACGGCTATGTCACCGGCACCACCGACGCTCAGCTGCGACGTCCCGACGGTTGGGCCACGGTCGGTGACCAGGGGCGGATCGACAACGGACTCCTCCAACTCGCCGGACGGGCCGGTGACATCGCGATCACCGGGGGACACAAGGTGTCCCTGCCCGAGGTGGAGCGAGCCTTCGAAGGATTCGACGGCGAGGTCTGCGCGATCGCACTGCCCGACGACGGTCTGGGCAGCATCGTCGCACTCGTCGTCGAACCGGACTCCACTGGTGAGCCCCGGACCTCGGGCACCCCCGACAAAGCAGAACTGCTCGCCCACGCGCGGTCGGAACTGGCCCCGCAGTTCGTGCCGAGACGGTTCTACATGCTCGATCGGCTGCCCCGGACCGTCGGCGGGAAGATTCGGCGCCACGAAACCGTTGACCTGGTCATGAGCGGAAAGGCACAGCGACTGTGAACGCTTCCCAGGGCGTCGTCATCACTGGACTCGGAGCCATCACCCCAAGCGGTCAGGACCCCGAAACCCTCTGGCGATCTGTCCGCAGCGGCACCAGCGCCATCGACGTCCTCGCAGGTGAGCAGTTCGACGACCTCGCCGTGCGAATCGGCGGGCAGATCAAGGACTTCGACGCCGAGGCGGTTCTGCCCCGGGCGCTCGCCCGCCGACTCAGCCCCGTCCAGCACTGGGCCATCGCCGCCGCCGACCAGGCGCTCGACCACGCGGGAGTCCCCGCCCCGGCCGAGGAGCTGCCGTGGGACCGCGACCGTGTGGCCGTCATCGCCGCCACCGGCTCCGGACCCGTCGACGCCATGCAGGAGGCCACGCGCCGCCTCGACGCCGACGGCCCCAGGTCGGTGCCGCTGACCCTGTCCATCCACGGTGCGTCGGACTCCGCGGCAGCGCTCATCAGCCAGCGCTTTGACCTGCGCGGCCCCGGCCAGGGAGTCTCGGCGACGTGTGCTTCAGGGGCGATCGGCCTCGGCGAGGCGATGCGCCGCATCCGCCACGGCTATGCCGATGCCGTGCTCGTCGTCGGCATGGAAGACTGCCTCGGCCCGGTCAATCTCGCCTCGAACACGAACATGCGCGCGCTCGCGGCCGGATACGAAGGCGATCCGACCGCCGCCAGCCGTCCCTTCGACCGGGGCCGCAACGGCTTCGTCATGAGCCAAGGTGCGGCCGCGATCCTCCTCGAATGCGCCGACTCGGCGGCCTCACGTGGGGCGACGCCGCTGGCCGAGCTTGCCGGATTCGGCGCCGCCAGCGATGCCCACCACCCGACGAATCCGCATCCGCAGGGACGGGGAGCCGCCTCGGCGGTGGTCCAGGCTTTGAGCGACGCAGGGCTGGAACCCGGCGATATCGACCACATCAACGCCCACGCCACGGGCACACCGGCCGGCGACCGAGCCGAACTCGCAGCCTTCGACTCCGTCCTGGGGGAGGTCGGACGGACGATCCCGATCTCGGCCACGAAATCGACGACGGGGCACCTCCTCGGCGCATCGGGGGTCGTCGAGGCGATCATCGCGACCCTGACGATGCGTGACGAGACGCTGCCGCCGACGCTCAACCTCGACGACAACGAGTTCCCCGACTGGGACATCGTCTCAGGTCACGCCCGTGAGGTGGGCTGTGAACCGAACCTCGCCGAGGCGGCCGTCGACACTGTGCTGTCAACGTCGTTCGGCTTCGGCGGGCACAACGGCGCGATCATCCTGCGCCGCACCGCGCAGACCGCGACACCCTCAGCAGAAGCGACCGACCCCTCGACGAAGGAGAGACGATGACCGACCGTGAGACACGTGTGAGCGAGCTCGCCGCGCGATACCTGCCTGCTGATGTGCTCGAACGATTCCGCGAACGAGCCGACGTCTATGACCGCGAGAACCGATTCTTCGACGAGGATCTCGCCGAACTGGGGGACCTCGGCTACCTCACCCTCTTTGTACCCGAGTCCCACGGCGGGCCGGGACTGAGCCTGTTCGAGGTCAGCCGACTCCAGCAGAGGCTGGCAGCGGCGGCGCCCGGAACGGCTCTGGCAATCAACATGCACCTCATGACCACCGGAGTGGTCAAGGCGCTGGCCGACCGCGGTGACGACTCGTTGAACTGGGTGTTCGACGAGGTCATGGCCGGTGAGATCTTCGCCTTCGGCATCTCGGAACCGTCGAACGACTGGGTTCTGCAGGGATCGAACACCGAGGCGGTGCCTACGGCCGACGGCGGATACGAACTGAGCGGAGTGAAGATCTTCACCTCGCTGTCACCCGTGTGGACCAGGCTCATCGTCCACGGTGCCGTGGCCTCCGACGACGACGGGATCGCCGGTCCCGATGCGGACGAGCCCGCCGAGGGGCGGCTCGTCTACGGGTTCATCGAACGGAATGCGCCCGGGATCACGGTCTCCGATGAGTGGGATGTGCTGGGAATGCGGGCCTCGCAGTCGCGGGCGACGATCCTCGACCACGTGCCGATGAAGCCCGAACGGGTCTCACGCGTCATCCCTGCCGGCAAGCACCCCGACCTGCTCACCTTCGCGATCACGAGCAACTTCCAGCTGCTCATCGCCGCCGTCTATGCCGGAGTCGCGGCACGGGCGCTCGAGCTGGGTGCCGCCGGACTGCACAAGCGGAAGTCCGCGAAGGCCGGCGTCACCTTCGCCGAGGTGCCCGAGGCCCGGACGCGCCTGGCCGATGCCCACCTCGACTTCATGCCCGTGACGGCGATGATCGACGCCTACGCTCGGGACTTCGATGACCTCATCGACCACGGTGCCGGCTGGCCGCTGCGTCTGGTGGGGGCGAGGATCAAGTCCGCCGAGGCGGCCCGCCGCAGCGCCGAGACCGCGCTGATGTGCACGAGCGGAAGCGGGTTCGGCAACAAGCACGAACTCTCCCGCCTCTTCCGCGATGCCACGGCCGGGCTCTTCCACCCGCCGAGCGCGGATGCGGCCCGTCCGATGTACGCGGCTGCGCTGCTCGACGGGTAGGGAGTTCGGTCCGCCGCTCGTTCAAGGCGAAGCGCACTTGTCGAAAGGTGTACCCCACGAAAAGTGCGCTGACGCTTGAACGACACCGAGGCGACCCTCGCCGGATGGCCTCAGAGCTCGGGCAGCAGCGAGATCGGATTCTCGATGCAGTCGGCGACGAAGGTGAGGAACTCACTCGGCTCCTGACCATCGCACGCCCGGTGGTCGAAGACGAACGACAGGTACATCACCTTGCGCACGGTCAACTCGCCGTCAACGACCCACGGGCGGTCCTTGATCCGGCCGAGGCCGAGCATCGCCACCTCGGGGAGGTTGATGATCGGGGCCGAACCGTCGACGCCGAACACCCCGTAGTTGTTCAGGGTGAACGTGCCGCCGGTCAGTTCGGACGGATCGAACTTCCCCGAGGCGGCCTTCCCGACGGTTCCGGACACGGAGTCGCGCAGCTGCCGCAGGCTCATCTCGCCGGCCCCGTGGACGACGGGGACCATGAGCCCGCGCGGGGTCTGCGCGGCCAGGCCGAGGTTGATTTCGCCGTGGGTGACGATCTCACCGGCGGCCGTATCGATTGACGAGTTGATGATCGGGTACTTCTTCAGACCGGCCACGACGAAGCGGGCGACGAGCGAGAGCAGCGAATACTTCTCACCCGTGCGGGCCTCGAGCGCCTTCTTCGTCGCCAGCAGCTCGGTGGCGTCGACGTCGAGCCAGATTGTGGCCTCGGGGATCTCCTGCCGCGACTTCGTCAGGCGTTCGGACACGACCTTGCGCAGTCCCGTGATCGGGGTGCGGGTATCGCGGTCGCTCTGGTCGGAGCTCGCAGCAGGCGAAGATGCCTTCGCCGGTGACGTCCCCGCGGGGACGTGGGCAGCGGCACCTGCCCCGGACTCGATCGCGGCCATGACATCAGCCCTGGTCACGACCCCGCCGGGGCCCGTGCCGGGCAGGCTCTTGGCACTGATGCCGTGATCCTTCGCGAGCTTGCGCACCAGTGGCGAGGACACGGGGGAGACACGGTCGTTCGCAGTCGTCGATGAGTTGCTGGGGGAAGCCGGGGTTTCGGCCGGCGGCTGCGACGGGGCATCCGGGATGACGGTCGGAACAGCGGGCGCCGCAGTCGGTGCGGCGGTAGATGTCGCAACCGGTGTGGCCGCGTGCTTGCCGCCGAACGAGCGCTTCTTCGCCGAACGGGTCTTCGGTTCCGAAGTGCCGTAGCCGATGAGGTTCGCGCCGCCCGATTCGCTGTCCGCCGACTCAGCACCCGTGCCTGCCCCAGGACCCGCGCCTGCCTCGACCCCCGCCTCGGCGACGGTGAGCAGGGCCTGGCCTGCGCTGACGGTGTCCCCGGCGTTTGCGTGAAGGCTGACGACCTGCCCGGCGTACGGGCAGGGGAGCTCGACGACGGACTTCGCGGACTCGACCTCGACGACCATCTGATCGACGTGGACCTCGTCTCCGATCTCGACCTTCCACGAGATCAGCTCCGCCTCGGTGAGGCCTTCGCCGAGGTCGGGAAGGATGAACTCGCGCGTACCCGTATTCACGTCAGCACTCATCACAGCTCCCAATCCCAGGACTCGAGCGCATCGAGTACGCGTTCGACGGTCGGCAAGTAGAACTCCTCGAGCTTCGGCGACGGATAGGGCACATCGAACCCGGCGACCCGCAGGATCGGGGCCGACAGATGGGTGAAGTTGCGTTCGGTGAGGCGAGCGGCCACCTCGGCGCCGTAGCCGCCGAACTGCGCGGCCTCGTGGATGATCGCCGCACGCGAGGTCTTGCGCACCGATGCGGACACAGTCTCATCGTCGAACGGCGAGAGTGTACGCAGGTCGATGACCTCGATGGACAATCCGTGTTCGGCTCCGGTCTCGGCAGAATCGAGTGCCGTGCGCACGGTCGGGCCGTAGGCGAGCAGGGTGGCGTCGGTGCCCTCGCGGATGACCTGCGCCCGATTCATCGGTGCCGTCGTCACGGGCAGGGACAGCGTCTCCTTCATCCAGTACCGCGACTTCGGCTCCATGAACACGACCGGGTCGTCGGAGGCGATCGATTCGCGCAGCAGGGAGTACGCATCGGCCGGATTCGACGGCGTGACGACGGTCAGCCCCGGCGTCGACGTCCAATAGACTTCCGAGGAATCGGAGTGATGCTCGACTCCGCCGATGTCGCCGGCATAGGGAATCCGGATCGTGATCGGCAGGCTGACCCGGCCCTTCGTCCGGTTCCGCATCTTCGCCACGTGCGAGACGATCTGCTCGAAAGCAGGGTAGGCGTAGGCGTCGAACTGCATCTCGACAACGGGCCGCATGCCGTTCATCGCCATGCCGATCGCCGTGCCGATGATGCCCGACTCCGCAAGCGGAGAATCCCATACGCGGTTCGACCCGAATTCGGCTCGCAGACCTTCGGTGACCCGGAAGACCCCGCCGAGGCGGCCGACATCCTCCCCGAAGACGAGCACAGTGTCGTCGTCGGCCAGGGAATCGCGCAGCGCCTGATTGAGCGCCTTCGTCATCGTCACCGACGACGGGGTGGGTGCTGTCGCCGAGGCGGCTGTGGTCGTTTCGCCGTTCACCACGGTCGGATCGGTGCCCGTTTCGACGCTCATGCGTGACCCGCCGCTGCGAGTTCGGCTTCGAGGACCTGCTGCTGCTCGGCCAGGGCAGTGCGCGGGGTCGCGTAGACGTGCGCGAAGAGCTCGCGCGGGTCGATCTCGGCCTCTTGGTTCATGGCATCGCGGACGGACGCAGCCAGGGTCTCTGCCTCCTCGGCGATCTGTTCGATCGTGGCATCGTCGAGGGCGCCGGTCTGTCGCAGATACTTCTCGAGACGGTCGATGGGATCGAACTGCTTCCAGTGTTCGACCTCTTCGGAGTCGCGATACTTCGTCGGATCGTCGGAGTTCGTGTGCGATTCCATCCGGTAGGTGAGGCACTCGATGAGGGTCGGACCGTCTCCGTTCCGACCGCGCGCCAGCGCCGCGGAGACGGCGGCAAACACGGCGGCGATGTCATTGCCGTCGACGCGCAGGCCGGGCATTCCGTAGCCGGCGGCCCGGTCGGCGAGCATCGTCGCGTTCGTCTGCTCCCGCAGGGGAGTGGAGATCGCGTACTGGTTGTTCTGCAGGACGAACACCGTCGGGGTCTGCCACACGGAAGCGAAGTTGAAGGCCTCGTGGGTATCGCCTTCACTGCTGGCGCCGTCGCCGAGGAAGGTCAGGGTCGCGGCGTCCTCGCCCTTGAGCTTCGCGGCCATCGCGAATCCCGTGGCGTGCAGAGTCTGCGTCGCCAGCGGTGTCGCCGCAGGTGAGGCGTGATATTCGTGCGGATCGAAACCGCAGTGCCAGTCCCCGCGGAAGGCGGCGAGGATCTCGGCGACGGGCACTCCGCGGGTCAGCAGCGCTGCCGAGTCGCGGTAGGTGGGGAACAGCCAATCGTTCGGGGCCAGCGCGGTGGTGGCCCCCACCTCGGCGGCTTCCTGACCTGCCGCGGAGGGATAGGTCGCGAGTCGACCCTGTCGGGTCAGGTGCGTGACCTGCGCTTCGAACCGGCGGACGAGGACCATCTGCCGGTAGAGACCGGTGAGGGTGGCATCGCTGGGGATCCGCAGCCCTTCGGTCGGAGTGTCGGTGAGCCGGCCATCTGCGCCGATGAAGCTGATCGGCTGCAGCTGGGGCAGTGAGCGGCCTGTGGTGGGAACGTCAATGGTCATGGCCCCATGGTGGCGTGAGCCGAGTCACGATTCCATGGCCAACGTGCAGGTGAGGACGGGCGGCCAAACGTGTCGCGAACTCGGGACGAAGGGGCCGGTTCCGGCCGGCCGAGTGGACGTTTGGCTGGACGGTGAGGGCGGCGCAGACTCCGTTTTCGGACTACTCAAATCTCATCCTGCGTGGTCAGATCTCTCCCCAGCGGTATCCGCGGGAGGTGAAAGCCTCGGCGATGGCAGTCTTCTTGCCTTCGACGTCGCCCTTGAAGGCCTGGTGCCCGCCCTCGGTGACGACGACGAGCTTGCCGTCGGTGAAGTACGCGGTCGAGAACGAGGCGCGGGAGATGCGCAGCGGGTGGTCGTTGTCTCGGCCGATGGTGATTCCGTGTTCATCGACGACCAGGGGAGTCGTCGAGGCGGCGATGAAGAAGGCGGCGATGAGTCCGAGTGCTCCGCCGATGATCGGTCGGGCGATGACGACCCACGCCTGGTCGAAGCGGCTGAGCTTCTCGATGACGTCCCCGAAAGGAATGGGAAATGTTGCGGCAAGCGATCCGAGGGCCGGAAGGAAGAAGCCGAGAGCCACGCCGATGCCGATGCAGACGAGGCCGATGACGACGACGTCGGTCCGACTGAGGGCGAACCTCGCAGCGGCGTGGGACTGCTGGGTTGCCGAGTCGTTCTTCTGCGGGGGCTGATCCATCACGTGCTCGATCCTCGAAGGCATTGTCGGTACTCAATGATACCAAAGTGGAACAACGCTGTTCCATAAGTAGACTGCTCTGTATCGTTCGCAGAGTCAGGGAGGGGTTGTGCCGGTGCAGGGTATGCGTCGATTGGGCCGAGAGGCGCTGGTCAGCGAGGCACTGACCCACCTTGCCGCGAACCCGCAGGCATCGATGATCGAACTTTCACAGTCGATCGGCGTCGGTCGCACCACTCTTTACCGACATTTCGGTGAACGGGAAGCTCTCGTCGGCGCGGCGGCCCTGCTCGGTGCCCGGCGATTCGGTGAGGCGGTCATGAAGGCCCGTCCCGGCGAAGGGACCGGGCTGGCTGCGCTCGAGCGGATCTGTGCGGAGCTGTTCACTCTGCCCGATGTGCTCACCCTGCTCTTCGCCGACAACCCGATCATCACCGATGAATCCTTCGCCGAGGCGGCCGCCGAGTCCAGCACGGGTGCTGAATCTGCGGGCGACGAAGATGATCCCCTCGAGGCCGTCATTGCGAGAGGGCAGGCGGACGGCTCCATCGATGAAAGTGTGCCGATCGGATGGGCGGCGGCGTTCGTCTACCTCACCATCGGCTCCGGACACCTCTACAGCGTGAGCGTCGGCGTCGACGATCCGACCGCACGCGCCCAGTCTCTCGAGCTGACCATCAGGGCGGTGCGGAAGACCCTGACGCCTCGTCAGAGGGCTGAGCGCTGACCAGGGCGTGAACACCGACCGGGCCCGCAGAGCTGTGTGCGGTACCGCCGACTCCCGAAATGTGATCTCGGTGAAGCCGCGGGGCCATGCCGGGGCAGTTGTGCGGCCGACGAGGTCTGACTTGTTACCGTTATTGCTTCAGTTCATCCTCGGCAGGAGCAATGCGTGTCTACTTTCTTCGACGGTCCCGAATTCCACGGTATGGCAGCGGGCGGCAAAATCAGCCACGACCCCGGCATGGGCGATCGGATGATGCGGGAACTGGCGCCGTTCCTCAAGGCCGAAGGCGTCGACATCGACGATCCGAATGCGGACTTCACCGAAGCCGAATTCCACGCAGCTATGGAGAAGGCGCAGGGGGAGTACAACCGCCGTCTGTTCACCCCGGTCGGTGCTCACCGCGGACTGGCTCTGGGGGCGCTGCGGTCCTTCTCCCTTGCCTTCGCCGACGGCGATATCATGCGCGCCGAGGCTGTTGTGGCCTCCCTGCCCTCCGACCCCGAGGATTTCAAGCCGAGCGTCGCACAGGTGACCGGGGCGGCGATGGGTCTGGTCGACGAATGGTTCACCGATGATGCCCACGGACCGAAGCTCGGCGGAGTGATGGCGCCGAAGTGGTCGGTGAAGAAGTCCCGTGCCGTGGCCCGCGACATCCTGGCCCTGGCGCATAAGGGACGCGTCGTCGACAGTCTCGACCGCCTCATCACCAGCAACAGCGGACGTCCGGTCCTCGAAGGGTCCATGCTCGCCGTAGCCGCCGCGGTCGTGCGGTTGACCAAGCGAAACAAGGTCTCGGAGCAGAACGTCGTCGACGAGCTCATGCCACTCGACGGTTATCCTGAACCGGTTGAAGGCACCTACGGCTCCGCCGGCCGCGTGATCCAAGACGCCCAGGAAGCCGATGACGGCCCTGCTGCAGAACAGGACCTGCCGGAGTGGCTCGGCGGATCGAGCGCCGAGGCGAGTGCGCAGGCGAATCCCAACGCTGACCCGCAGGGCATCGATGCACGAATGGACGAGGTCGAGAAGACCGTCTACGAGATGCCGCTCTACCAGCGCTTCCGCGACTGGCTGGCCGAGACCTACGATGATGTCGACGAGGACTCAGAGGTCTTCGACATCGCCCACCTCCTGTTCTGCATCGCCGTGTCCTCCCGCGCAGATATCGACGAACCGGAGGGAATCGACGACCTCCTCGACGTCCTTGAAAGCTTCGCCGTCGACGGACAGCAGGAAGCCGCGAAGACCGATGGCGAATCGCCTTCGACGGTGATCTTCCTCGACAGCCTCGAAGCTCTCGACAACTATCTCCGTTTCCGCATGGACACCGACGAGGCTCCCGAACGCTGGCACTCCGCCCGCGCCCGCGCCGAGGCCGCGAGCATGCGCACCGACCCGCTGCCCTCTGCTCTGATGGCTGCAGTCGAAGCCAATGCGCTGAGCGAGGAGCAGCTCGCGCAGCCTTTGCCGCACAACCGCCTCGTCGAGGGAGTGGTCGGCACTCTCGATTGGATCGGCGACTCCCGCCCGCTGACCGGTACGGGGCGGGTGAAGCGAGCCGATATCGCCGAGGCGGCCGGAAAGTTCGGCATCAAAGCCGTCGGAGTTGCGTCGAACGCCCGTTATGAAGACGGTGTGAACTATGCGCGCAGCGCCGACGAGGTGCCCGTCCTCGAAGCGATGTGGGCCGTGATGCAGAGCGCCGAGATCACCGAGATCTCCGGCACCAAGGTCCGCCCGGGAAGCGCCGCCGACGAGTGGAAGAAGGGTGAGGTGAGCGCGGATACCGCACTGCCGGTCATCGGCGCCTTCATCTACGAGCGGCTGCTCGACGTGATCAACCTCGTTCCCGGAGAGGACTACGGCGCCCCGGCGATCACGATCGCCCAGCGCCTCATCGAGATCCTCACTCCCGACTCGGCACCGGAACGCCCCGAACTCGACCTCGGCGAGGTGCGCAGCGAACGGCTCTCCACGCTCTTGGAGGACGAACTGCAGGAGCTCACCGAGCTCGGGCTCCTCACGGCCGATGGAGACACGCTGTCAGTCGAGCCGGTGTACAAGCGCATCGTCGCCGGTGCCGCGCTCATGCTGCTGTCGGGACCGCGCGAATAAGACGAGGCGAGACCAGGGGTGTCGGCGCGAACTGAGGTGGCGGCCTCTGGTCGGTGTTGAAAATAAGTGGTTGCGCCTGCTGCGATCCCAGGTTAGGCTCACCTATGAGATATAGGGAACACCGATCTTGCTTAAGGCAGTTGACACACCTGCTTGAAGTTGTCGGCCTGCTTCTCTGTTTCTCGCTGTTTCATACGTCAAGAGACCCTCGGAGCTGACAATATGCCGCGGACTTCCAGGCCCCTGCAGGTGCTGCCGATCATCCTGCGAGAGGTGGAAGTCACCGGCATCGCGGACATCACCCCGAACATGCGACGCCTGGCACTGGCAGGCGATCAGTTGAACGCCGGTGAGGTCGACGGGATGCCACGGCCTGCGTTCCGCTCCGAGGGTTTCGACGATCACGTGAAACTCGTCATCCCGCCGCCCGACGGCACAGCCCTCGATATCGGTGAGCAGCAGGAGTTCCGCTTCCAATGGAACCGGGAGGCGCTCAACCGCGCCCGCGACTACACCGTTCGCAGCGTCGATGCCGAATCGCGCTCCTTCACCGTCGACGTCGTCCGCCACGAGACCGGCCTCGCCTCGGACTGGGCCTTCGGCGTCGCGATCGGCGATCGCATCAGCTTCGCCGGGCCGAAGACCTGCGCGGGTCTGGCCGAAGGCATCGACTTCCACCTCCTCGTCGCCGACGAGACCGCCCTGCCGGCCGTCGGGCGGTGGCTCGAGGAAGCGCCGGCGGGCACCCGCGGCCACATCATCGTCGAGGTCCCCACCTCCGATGACATCCAGGACATCCCCACCGAGGCCGACGTCGAGATCGACTGGCTCGTCCGCGGCTCCATCGCCCCGGGCGAGTCGGGGCTGATGTACGAGGCCGTGAGGAGCCTCAGCCTGCCGGCCGGCCGCACCTTCGCCTGGTGCGCGGGCGAGACGCTGACCATCGCGCCCATCCGCCGCTGCCTGCGCCGGGACCTCGGCCTGCCCAAGGAGGACGTCGAGGTCGTCGGCTACTGGCGGAAGATGCCGACCACTCCCGCCGAGACCCGTGCGGCCGAGGACTCCGCCGGTGCGGGTACACCGGTCGAGGCCTCCGTCGCCGCATCCCCGCCCTCGGACGCCGCCGGTCCCGCGTCCGAGGATTCTGCCGCTCCCGCCGCGGGTGCTCCCGCCGCGGGCGCGAGTGAGGACCGGCCCGAACCGGAGGGCACTCTCGACGTCCTCCACCAGGTCCATGAGATGACCGAACTGCTGCCCCCGATCATCACCCGGACCGCCGTGACGCTCGGCATCAACGACCTCGTCGCCGGTGGGGTGTCCACCGCCGAGGCGATCGCCGCCGAACTCGGTATCGCAGCCGATCGCGCCCAAGCGGTGCTGACGGCCATGTGCTCCCTCGGGCTCCTCACCCGGGAGGAGCAGGACTACCGCAACACCCCCACGGGAGCGGTGCTCACCGGCGAAGGCGCCGCCGACGGGCTCGATCTGAGCAGCCCGGCACTGCTCGACCTCTTCTCGCTCGTCGACCTCATCGACGTCCTCAAGGGCGGATTCGCCGCCCGCACCTCACGAGCCTCGACGGAGGAGGCCGACACCTGGCATGACCAGCGCGCCGCGGACGCCGAGCTCGACACCGCCCACCGCGGACGCAGCCTCGACCACCTCCAGTACGTCCTCGACCCCATCCTCGACCTCGAACCCGTGACCACGGCCGCGAGCCTCGCCCTGGCCGGCGACGTCGACGTCGAGGCGGCCGCCGCCCTGACGCGACGAGCCCCGGATTCGGGGCGGACGATCCACACCCCGGCAGCGCAGGCCCTGGCTGGCGGCGAGGACTGGCCGAGCGTCGACTGCACGCTCGTGATCGCCGGACTGACCGGACGCTCCCGAGACGCTGTCGGTTCGCTGCTGGATCGCATGCTCGCCGCGAGTCGGACCCTGGTCATCGTCGAGCCCTTCACCGACGACGCCGAGGCCGATGACCATCAGGCCGAAGAGCTCATCACGACCCTGGCCACCACCGGCAACCCGACGCTGACCAGCGGTGAGCTCACCGCGACTCTGCGCGGACTCGGGGCCGCCGAGGTCGAGGTGAGAGACATCGGGTGGGGCTTCGGCCGCTTCCGCTCGGCCGTCATCGCCACCAGCTCCTGACCCCTCGAACACCCCTCGAGGCCTCAACCCGCCAGATTCGAACAAGGAAGATCCATGTCACTGACACGTCTGAGCACAGCCGTCATCGCCGGAACCGCCGGCCTCGCTCTCCTCGCCGGTTGCCAAGGAGGGACCGGGGAAGCGGCATCGAGCAGCTCTTCCGAGACCCGCACCGTCACCGATGCCACCGGTGCCGAGGTCGAGGTGCCCGAGAACCCGGAGGCCGTGGCCACCCTGCACTACGCCGCGACCGAAACGCTCATGGACCTCGATGCGCCGCCCGTCGCCCAGGGGGCGTACCAGGAACCGGCCGTGCCCGAGGAATGGGTCGACGAGCTCGGCGACATCCCCGTCGCCGCCCAGCAGGAGCCCGATCTGGAGAAGCTCGCCGAGGCGGAGCCCGACCTCATCCTGTCGCCGAACGTCTACGACTCGGAGATGATCGAGCAGCTCGAGGAGATCGCCCCCGTCTACCAATTCACTCTGCGCGGCGGTGAGCGCGGGGATTGGAAGCAGCGCGTCGGGGAGGTCGCCGATGCGGTGAACAAGGCCGATGAGCTCGACGAACTCGACGATGAGTTCGAAGCCCGACAGAAGGAACTCGCCGACCAGTACTCCGATGTCACCGAGGGCACCACGATCGGGGTCGCGTCCTCGTTCGAGGAGAACTCGGCCTATCTGTGGGGCAGCGAGAACATGCTCGGCACGATTCTGACCCCGCTCGGCTTCGACTGGTCGGCCGATGAGGACGCCATGGTGGAGAAGTACGGCAATGCCGACCAGGAGGGCAACAAGTCCGGCAAGGCCGAGCCCGAAGCTCAGATCTCCCTCGAAGTGCTCGACAAGAGCCTGTCCGATGCCGATGTCATCTTCGTCGACTCGGACCTGCGCGGTGACTACGACAAGCTCACCGAGGCGCTGCTGGACTCAGCGGTGTTCAAGGACCTCCCCGCCGTCAAGGCCGGACACGTCTACCCCATCGGCAAGGCCACGATCGCCGGTTACGCGGACGCGGAATACGGCCTCGATCTGGCCGAGCAGGCGATCAAGGAGTACCAGAAGGACTGAAGCCGGTCCGGCTCAGCCGGCCGGGGACCCGGGGTCAGCAGGCACCGGGCTCGCTCAGCCGGCACCGGGCCGGTGACCCTCCGCCTCGTCGAGGATGAGCAGGGAGCGGGAGGACACGACTCCCGGCACCTCGTGGATCCGCTGCAGGATCACCTGCGACAGGGCCGTGTTGTCCGGGGCATTCACCGTCACCAGCGCATCGATGTCGCCGCTGACGGCCTGCACCTTCTCGACGAAAGGCAGTGCGGCCAGATCCTCGCGGACCCGAGGCCAGGGCCGCTCGTCGATCTTGACCACGACGACCGCGGTTACGCTCATGCCCAGGGCCTCGCGGTCGACCTCGGCGGTGAATTTCCGGATCGCCCCGGACTCGACGAGGGCGGTGAAGCGCTTGTGCGCGGCCGAACGCGAGATGTGGACGCGTTCGGCCAGCTGGCGCACGCTCAGGCGGGAATCCTCGACGAGGGCGGCGATGATGCTGCGATCGATGTCGTCGAGATCGAATGCCACGGGCGCTCCTTCACCGTTGATATCGGCGTCCTGTCCGCCCCGGAGCGGTCGGCACCGGGCGGATCGGTCGGTCTTCCACCATTCTAGAGCCCCGCCTCTGCGCGGGGAGCATGCTCAGCATTGGACAAATTCTGTCGATCGTTCGTACAGTAACGGAGATATCTGTGGTGCCTACCACGTACCATGGGTGATGGACATGGCCGGTTCTTACCTGGACCCGGTCAACGGACGGAAATCAGCCACCTGTAGATTGTGAGACGAAAGTCTCACGCAGCTGGAACTGCTTCACGAACCTAAGGAGTCATCCTTGAAGATCGCGGTGTTGGTCAAAGAGGTCCCGGATACCTACGGCGACCGCAAGTTGAACTTGGAAACCGGGCTTGCCGATCGCGGCGCCTCGGAAGCCGTCCTCGACGAGATCGGTGAGCGTGCCCTCGAGGTCGCGCTGACGCAGAAGGACTCCGACGGCGACACCGAGGTGACCGTCATCTCGATGGCGCCCGATACCGCGACCGCCACGATCCGCAAGGGTCTGGCCATGGGCGCCGACAATGCCGTGCACGTGGCCGACGAGTCGCTGGGCGGTGCCGATCTCGGGCTGACCGCCGAGGTGCTCGCCGCTGCTCTGCGCCGCGGTGAGTACGACCTCGTCGTCACCGGCAACGTCTCCACCGACGGCAACGGCGGCATGATGCCGGCGATGCTCGCCGAGCATCTCGACTACCCGCACGTGACCGGCCTGACGACCGTCGAACTGGAAGGCGGCAAGGTCTCCGGCAGCCGCGCCATCGAAGGCGGCAAGCAGCAGGTCTCGGCCGAACTGCCCGCCGTCATCTCCATCACCGAGGCGCTTCCCGAGGCCCGATTCCCGAACTTCAAGGGCATCATGGCAGCGAAGAAGAAGCCCTTCGAGGTCATCAGCCTGGCCGATCTCGACATCGACGCCGAAGATCAGTCGACCGCGCGTTCGATCATGGTCACCGTCGCCGAGAAGCCGCCGCGCGAAGCCGGCGAGAAGGTCGTCGACGAAGGCAATGGCGGAGTCGAACTCGCCGAATACCTCACCAAGAACCGTCTGGCCTAAGGAGAATCGTCATGTCAGAATTCCCGCAGGATTCCATTCTCGTCGTCCTCACCGCCGATGCCGAAGGTCAGCTGGAGAAGCCGGCCGCCGAACTGCTCGGCGGT
>OMJG01001182.1_pt1 | contig 16033 bp, 16 predicted proteins | sample 1646431 | NCBI WGS metagenome assembly OMJG01 (sample SAMN03771674, study PRJEB25209) | food metagenome | isolation source: Cotija cheese | place: Mexico:Jalisco,Michoacan | collected 2011-12-12
AGCAGTCGAATTCTTGCCCGACACACCGACAGACACACTTTTCTTTACTTAACCCGTCGCTGACGCGCAGCAGTGGGGTTGGACAAAACCAAGAAGACCAGGGAAGAAACTTTGAAAGCTTCTCACCTGGTCTTGTTGTGCGCCATCAGGGTTTCGAACCCCGGACCCACTGATTAAGAGTCAGTTGCTCTACCAACTGAGCTAATGGCGCATTGTTGTTTCTGGCTGGACCGCTAAAGCTTGGCTCTGGCGTTTCCTTGGCCTGTGCAACGAGAATTAACTTTAACATCAGATTGCGTTAAACAAAAAATCTGCAGGTAGACAACAATTCTACGCCATTTTGAGTGCAAGATTCTAGGTCTTGAATCTAAGTATTTCTCATAGCTCCGCACGGTGCTTTGGGAGTCGCTATTAATCATCGTTGGCCTCAATTCAGTGGTGAGCTAGTTGAGCATCAGGCGAGTCGCATGGCGAGGGAAACCGTGGATCCGATTGGTCGTGTTGGGCGAAAAATCGGGGAGTGGTTCGGGGCCAAAATAGTATTGATTTTGAAGTGTTGTGCTGCGGCGTTCCCGGTTGGTATTAATTCGGTAACGAAGTGCGTGTTGGGTGGGTTCTAGCTAGTGTTTTAGCTGCTTTGTGGATAGATTGAAAGGGTTGTTTGGTGTGAGAGGGTTAGGTCTTTTCAGTTGTTCGGTCTACGTAAAATAAATACTCGCCGCTTTAGCCGCTCGGTTGTAGCAGTTGCAGTCGTCGCAGCGCTGGGGTTGGCTGGCTGCACCATTGACCGCGGCACGGATGAATCTGATCCGCAGGCGGTTGATGCGGCTTCTTCCGACGGCAATGGCCAGGTGCAGGACGCGGAGGCTGAGGAAGAGAAACTCGCGCCGGAAATCTCTGTTGCAGATGGCGTGGATGACCACAACCCTTATGAGCCGGTCACCGTGACTTCTCTTGGGGAGGGGCTCGATGAAGTCACCATGACCAATGCAGAAGGCTATGTCGTCTTAGAAGAGCTTTCGGAAGACGGCATGGAATGGTCTTCGGCAGAGACTCTTGGTTTCAACCGCACTTATACAGTCGAAGCTAAAGATGAGAACGGTGAATCCACCTCCATTACCTTTAAGACTCCAGAGATGGTGAATACCACCGCGGCGTCCCTGTCCCCACTGCCAGATTCAGAGGTGGGCGTTGGCCAGACTATCGGTGTGCGTTTCGGGGTTGCTATCCCGGACCGTGAGGCAGCCCAGGAAGCTATCAGTGTGACTACCGCGCCAGAGGTAGAGGGCGCGTTCTACTGGCTCAATGACTACGAGGTGCGCTGGCGCCCGAAAGAGTACTGGGCACCAGGTACTGAGGTAGCTGTTGAAGTTGATATCCAGGGCGTTGACCTGGGCAACGGCATCTTCGGTAGTGAGAATAATGAAACCAACTTCACCATCGGTGACCGGGTGACAGCAATCGTGGATGATGCCACGAAGCTGATGACCGTGTACAAAAACGGTGAAGTCCTGCGCGCCATCCCAGTGTCCTTGGGCAAAGACGGTGGACGTTGGGCAACCCCGAACGGTCGCTACATCATTGGTGATCGCCATGAGTCCCTGTTGATGAACTCAGAGACCTTCGGCTATTCCATTGAAGATGGTGGCTACAAGACCATGGTCAATTACGCCACCCAGATGTCTTACTCTGGCATCTACGTGCACGGCGCACCGTGGTCAGAGTGGGCACAAGGCAACACCAACACTTCCCACGGCTGTATCAACGTCACGGAAGAAGCAGCCCAGTGGTTCATGAATAACACCAAGCGTGGCGATATCGTCCTGGTGAAAAACACCACGGCGGGCACTTTGCCGGTCTATGACGGCTTGGGGGACTGGAATATGTCCTGGGAAGAATGGTCCGCCGGAAACGCCTAAGCTGGTAGCGAACTTTTTACCGGGTTTACAAGCGCATGAGTACAGTCGTACTTATGCGCTTTTCTGTTCTTGACCGGGCAGCCGGCACCCATGATGAGATCCCAGATGAGACATTGCGAGGCGTGGCAAACCATGCGCAGCACGTGGAGAAGCTTGGCTTTTCACGCTTCTTGGTAGCAGAGCACCACGGTGTGCCGGGGATTCCAGGTTCGCAGCCGGCGCAGCTGACAACCTATGTTGCGGCCAATACCAGCACCATCCGAGTGGGCACAGGTGGGATTATGGTGCCGAACCATCCGCAGTATCTCATCGCGGAGCAGATTGGTTTGTTGCAGTCGCTGTTCCCAGATCGCATTGATATCGGGTTAGGTTCGTCGGTGGGCTTTACCAAGCCGGTTCGCCAGGCACTGCGGCAGGGCGAGCCGAAAGAGCTCAAGGCACGGTTGGAGGATGACATAGAGGAGCTGTTGGGGTACCTCGCCGGCACGGGTGCGGTGAGTTCGTACCCGTCAGATAATGCGCGCACACCCATCTATATGCTCGCTGGGTTCCGCTCAGCGCTCACGGCGGCAAGGCTGGGCATTGGAGTGATTACGGGTGGGCCTTTGTCCACGCAGGCAGATGCTATTAAGGCCTATCGGGAGAACTTCCAGCCTTCCCAGGTCTTGGATAGCCCGCACGTGATTGCGTCGATGAATATCGCCGCAGCAGATACCACGGAGGCTGCACGGAACTTGCTGTTGCCAGAGGCTTATTCGCAAGTGCTTTCGCGATCCACGGGCGTGTTTGAGCAGCTCAGGACGGCCTCGGAGTTGGACATTGATTCCTTGACCTCGCAGCAAAAGAAGCGCATTGATGAATCGCTGGCCAATGCTATCTACGGCACAGCGGCAGAGGTGGGAGCATTGCTTGCCGATGCCACCGCGCAGCTCGGAGTTGATGAATTCCTCGTCACAGGCGACATTCCACACCGCGAGGGTCGCAGCCGCAGCGAAGAACTGCTGGCTGGCATCATGTAGTTCTTAAGTACGCTGCTCTTCTGTCGCAGTTGACATCTGATCGATGAGTACGGAAATATTGCGAGTGGAAGAAATAAGCGCACCATAAAGTGGCCAGCTTGTTTCAGAAAGCTGATTTTCTGCCACCATTTCTCGCGCCAGTCGGTCCAATTGGTCAACAGAGGGTTCGACATCTGCATTGGGATCACTGATTCGCATAGCAATCATTTTGAGGATCGCTGACCAGCGCTCACGGAAACGCTGTTCTCTGGGTGATTCTGAAGAACTTGTAGTTTCCAACGTGCGTGTGAGGTTACGAAGGTGTGCGACGGTCTCATCGAGTCCGGTTAAAACCTGTTCGTATTTCTCACTGCTGCTTCCTTGGAATAGTAGACGTGGATTTCGTCGTCTGCTGTTTCTTGCAAACTGAACGGTTGACCAGGACTGGTCCAAATCATTACGTAATTGCTGGATAGCTTTTGAAGATTCCAGTGCCTTGTCGCGGTCCCATTCTTCCTTGAAATCATCGCTGATTTCGGCCATTATCTCGCCCATACGAATCCGGAGGGATTCCACGGTTTGTGCGGCTTGTTTTTCTCGAAGGGGAGGAACGATAAGTAGGTTGACCCCGACACCAATGACCACTCCGATGCTGATTTCTAACATGCGGTCGAGCAATGCCGGGCCATCTTCGGTAAACCCAGTGGAAAGAAGAAATACCGCGGTGGTGGCAATAGTCGCACCTTCTTGCCATAGCCCTGGGATCCGTGAGCCCAGCATTCCCAGTACTAATGCCAATGCATAGCTCCATACCTCGACACCTATATATGTTCCAATCGCAGAGGAGAGAAGGACTCCTAACCCCGATGCAATGACCGTTTGAAACCCACTGGTGATAGAACCAGAGACGGTCGGTTGCAATACAAGGAATGCGATCCATGGTGCCAAGAAGGGCATCTGTGAATCTAAAAGGTTTACACAAATCCACCAGGTGCCTGTGGTGGCAATGGCCGTCTTGAAGACTTGCAGGGCATCCAGAGCTAAATCGGTTCTTCGCATCTATTTCCTACCGTCGTGTGCAGATTTTTCTGCGGTGTTGAGAATGCTGCGCATCATTGCGGGAAAAATGAATGCATGGAATGGTGCCATTGACCGCCAGTATATTCTTCCTGATAAGCCAGTTGGTGAATAGGAAGCTCGCTGGGTATAAGTGCAACTATTGTCGTTGGCTTGGACATCGAATGTTAGCCACGCTTCACCATCAATTTTCATTTCAGCTTTCAAAATTAGGCGATGAGGCCGTTCTAATTGTGCAACGCGCCACCAGTCAACACGGTCTCCGATTTCCAGACGATGAGGGTCACGGCGTCCCCCTAAGCCAGGACCGCCGAAAATTTTGTCCATGAACCCACGGATTCCCCACAACAATGGCGCCGAATACCAACCATTGTCTCCGCCTATTCCCTCGACGACCCGCCATATATCTTCTGGTGAAAGGCTACTGTGTGCCGAACGGACATCCTCGTATAAGGAATCACCGGCCCAATCGGGATCGGTGGCCAGATCATTGGCAGAGTTACCGAATTTCGTCCAGCTTTGGTCCCACGATGTGGGTACGCCACGGGCATCTTTAGCCTGCACGGCAAGTTTCACGGCGCGCGGGTAGTCAATTAATCCACCAGGAGGATCAGGAATGATTTTTGCAATGCCGTGTTCTTCCGTGATGGCGTTTTCTGCCATCGATTGTGCAAGTGGAACCGCCAGTCGCGCCGGGACCGGGGTGACCAGGCCAATCCACCCACCCGACAACTTGTCCATGGGAAGCGGAATGGGGAGAGAATAGATTCGCCGCTTTAGCCCCTGAGATTGACCATAAATGTGCAGCAGGTCAGCGAACCTATAGGTGGTTCCGCACCCAATGTCACATTGCTGGTTCACCGCACTATCTAAGTCTGCCGCACAGACCAGGTAATACAGGGCATCACGAATTGCGATCGGTTCAATGGAATTACTTATCCATCCCGGTGCCACCATCACCGGGAGCCGTTGGGTTAAATGCCGAATAATCTCAAACGACGCCGACCCAGATCCGATGAGAGTTGCCGCCCGAAAAACTACAGCAGGGGTTTGAGCAGCAAGAAAGCTGCGAGCAACTCGTTCTCTAGACCGCATATGCTTGGACAAGTCATCTAAAGGTTTATTTCGGGGATGCAGGCCAGATAAGTAGACGATTTGATCCACTTCTGCGTTATCGGCGGCATCAACGAATATCTCAGCTGATTTCTGCTCGGTTTCTTCGAAGTCCTCACCTTTGTCGCCCATTGAGTGGACAAGGTAGAAAGCGACGTTGACGCCCTGCATGATCCGTGATACGTCAGCGGCTTCCCCAAGATCGGCCTCGGCGAGCTCCACGTCATCTTTCCACGGAAAACGGTCGAAGCGTTTGATGTTGCGTGATGTAGCACGGACGCTAAAACCTGCTGCTAAGAGCTCAGGAATTAAACGTCCGCCTACGTAACCGGAAGCACCGGTGACCAATATAGTTCTGTCGGGATTCCTAGCGGAATACTCCAGAGTAGGTGTTGGTGAGGAGTTCATTTCACCAGCATAATTGAGTTTTCTTCACTGGGGCAGGAATTAAAATTCGAACGTGCTCATGCAGGGCTTTCTCACAGAGATTTAATTCTGTCGTATTCCTCGAGCGCTGCAGTACGGCTTTCCTTCAAGTCAACCAAGGGCTGCGGGTAATCAGGAGAATTCAGTTCTGGTACCCACCTCGAAAGATATATGCCATCGGGATCAAACTTTTTGGCCTGCACTTCAGGATTGAAAATTCTGAAATACGGGGAAGCGTCATCTCCACAACCTGCTGCCCACTGCCAGTTGAATGCGTTGCTGGCTGGGTCTGCATCGACAAGTGTTTGCCAAAACCATGCTTCTCCATGGCGCCAATGGATACCAAGATTCTTGGTAAGGAAAGATGCTACGAGCATCCGCACGCGGTTGTGCATATGCCCAGTGGCCCACAGCTCTCTCATTCCGGCATCAACCAGCGGGATTCCGGTTGTTCCCGCCCGCCACGCGATTAGTGCTTTCTCGAACTGGTCTGCTTCCGTTACAGGAAGCTGATGCCTGGCTTTCTTACTCAGAGGACGGGTTCTTGGGTCTGTCGTGTCATGATCTGTGATTGATACGTTATTTTCTGAGTCCCACAGCCAATCAAAATGATTGAATTCGGCGCGCACGTTCGCTGTCGCGAGATCTGGCCGATGAAATAGCCGGTGCCAGGCAAAATCCCTCCACATGAGCTCACTGAGAAATGACTTTGAATCCTGCGGGGCAAGCGAAGCCCGAGTGATGCTGTGCCAGATAAACCTCGGGCTAATCTCCCCGAATCTCAGGTGAGGGGAGAGTTCACTGGTAACTTTCAGCGCGGGGATATCGCGGCCCTCAGCATAACCTTTACCTTCAGAGTTGTTGAGAAGGGTAGTGATGAAACGCTGGAATTGTTCCTGCGCACCTACCTCTCCGGGGGTCCAGCGCGATTGAAGTCCATCGGGCCACTGAGAACCGGACGGGACAAGGTTTAGGGCATCGATGTTGCTGAGACTGTCGTCGAGTGACGAGCCTGTTCCCGATAGCGGGAAGTTAGGACCCAGTTGAGTAGGCACTGCCGGATCAGCTGATTCATCTAGTAATTCCTTCAACTTCTTGCCGAAGGGCGTAAATACTTTGTAGGGATTTCCCTGTCCATTGCTGATACTCCACGGTTGTAGCAAAAGATGGCCGGGAAATTCATGAGCTGGGATTCCTAAAGTCTCAAGCCTTTCCTTCACCGCAGCGTCAATGCTGCGCTGGGGCTCATGGTAGCGCTCACTCCAAGTGACAAACGTTGCATTGAGGTCGTTGGCCAGCTGCGGGAGCGCTAGGCGCGGGTCACCATGCTCTGTTAACAGCGGGATGCCAAATGCGTCCAGACGCGTGGCCAAGTCTCTTAGACTTTGATCCAACCACCAGTTGGATGCACCACCCAGAGCCCTGACGCCCGTGAGATTCGGGTCTTCCACGACATACAGTGCGACGACATTACCCTCAGCTGCCGCAGCCGCAAGGGCGCTATTGTCAGTGAGCCGAAGGTCATCTCTAAACCACACAATTGAGGTGGTATCAGCTGAACGGGGCTGAGCTTTCAGGGTTTCAATCGGTTGTGTGCCACATGAATTGTTCATTTTCACGAGCATAGTTTCCCTAGAGCTTCTTTGGGGGCCCACTTTCTGGGAGAAGTAAATTCCCCAAGCCATTCCAGCGCTGCAGATAGTGGTATAACCTGAAGACTACAGCTCAAACCCGGGCTGGCCGACACTCCTTGGAGGAAACATGAGGCGCAGAGTCGTTGCAGTACTAGTTGCATTGGCAGTAGGAATAGGCGGGGTGACACCTGCGGTTGCTGCCGCAGACGTGTTTAATGGCGGCCGATTAGGTGGTGCTTCCTCCCAGTTCGTCCCTCAGGGATCATCGACTGCAGGCAATGAACTCCCAGAGAACTCTGAACCGGTAGACCTTGAGCGCTATCAGGGAACCTGGTACCAAGTAGCTGCCGTTCCTCAGCCTTTTAGCTTGCAGTGTGCGCATGACACTAAAGCTGAATACAAGGTTATTGATGACACCAAGGTTTCGGTGAAGAACTCCTGTGGCACCTTAGTTGGCCCAGATTCCAGTATTGAAGGCACCGCTTCAGTTCGTTCCGATGCTTCACTGAGGGTTAACTTCTCGGGCATTCCATACCAGGACCCAAATGGTCCTGTGAACTACCGGGTAACCTACCTGGATTCTGACTACTCCTTGGCGATTGTGGGAGACCCGCAGCGCCGATCCGGATTTGTACTGTCACGTACTCCGAACCTGGATGCCAACAAGTGGTCTCAAGTCCGCGAAATTGTTGAGCAGCGCGGCTGGTGGTCTTGTTCGTTCCTCACCGTACCTATGGCTAATGGCCGCGGGGACGTAGTACCGCTGTGTACGCAGTAGAGTCCTTGAGCCAATGAGCTAAAGGGGCGACTTCTGGTTCATCGGAAACCTGAACACGGTTTCCGATGGCGTGAGGAAGCACAAAGGGATAATTTCTTAATGCTCAGCAATCTATAAGAATACCCAAGCGAGCGAAATAGTAACCGCCGCTCCGGAGAGGTAATTAAGCAATAAAAACATTCGCCATGAGGAATTGGCTTGTTCGCAAACTTCGTCAGTAATACTCCAATAGCGAACCGTGATGAGCACGTAGCCAAGGGAAACCAGCGCTACAATGTGGCTCGGAAACGGGAGAAAAAGCAGCAGGATTGTGGTAATAAGATAAAGAGCTGCTGATGCTCTAGTTGTCCAACGCGCTCCAAGGACGGTTGCGACAGAGGATAACCCTGCTTCTCGATCGGCTTTGACATCTTGTACAGCGCCGAATGCATGGCTAGCAACACCCCAAATGAAAAAAGCTACTAGGCCAAGAACAAACCAACTACTAGTTTCTCCAACAGTGATGGTAGAACCAACTAGCGCTGGTCCGGTGAAGTGTGCCGATGACGTAACAGAATCTAAGATCGGTCTTTCCTTAAACCGCAAGCGGGGGGCGGAATAAGCAATCACTGAGAATATTGTTAACGTGAGCCACAACGCGGATGCTGTAGTGCCATTCCAGAAAAGATAGGCGAGAAACGGAACTGTTGTCAGTATTGAAGCCCACAGCAGTGGAGCATGCATTTGCTTGGGTAGGACTGCTCCTTCTATGCCTCCTTTTCGTGGGTTTCGGATATCTGATTCGTAATCGAAAACATCATTAATTCCGTAGAGAGCTATGTTGTACGGAATAAGAAAGAATATGGTGCCAAGGATAAGGATCGAATCAGCTTTTCCCCCGCAAAGTAGATAAGCAGCTGCGAATGGAAAAGCCGTATTAACCCAGCTAATAGGGCGAGAAGCAGCTAAGATACCAGGAATCATGGTGGTCATTTACGCCCTCCTGAGTGCGGCCAGAGTGCGGAGACCACGAGTACAACGAAAAGCGGGTAAAAGAAATCCTCGATGGGCACTAGCCCTATTTTGAGTCCCAGATTTTGCGTGCTTCCGTATTCAATTAGTTGAGCGTGAATCATTAGATTGTCAAAAATCGCCGTCGAAACCAACAGGACGGCAGCGGAAATTAGTGTGACTAGAACTTGATTACCGGAAAGTTTGCGATTCCGCGCCCAAATCAGTGCAGCCAGCCCTAAGAACGGGATACTTATTAGCAAATAAGTCATTTCGATTGCATCCTCTCCACGAGCCCGCGGGTCCCTGAAACGAGATTAATCGTTAAATATGTAAGGAAAAAGAGGAAAAATGGTTCCTCGATCGGTAATTCGGGAGCAATCTCGACTCCGGTCATATACGGGGAGCTACCGCGGGAAAAGGTGCCAGTTACGATCCCGGAAAAATCCCAGATTATGAAGGCAATGACCATCGACAAGCAAAGCAAAGATGCACGCTTAAAATCTCGAAAGAATGCTAGGTTCCAGCGCCAATCACATAGGACCATGCAGCAGATTAAGACTATTAAAATCGATAAATATAGAAGGGTCATGCTGTCGCTCTATTCACAATAGACTCCATCCACAATGCGACTTCGGTCAGCCCAATTGCAACTTCTGTGGGCAAGTCCGCGCGTTTGATGTGTTCGATTGCAGATCGTATGTGGTTTCGAGTTTCATCGGCAACTTGGGGAACAGTTTGAATTGATGCAAGGGTGGCTCGATTGACGGCAGAGTCCAATGCAACGCCGGCGATGTCATTGGCCGCCTGGAACGCTGCACCCAGTTCTCGCGCAATCGGCACTGTTGGTCTTGGATCTCTACCCGCGGCCAACGAACCCAGATGCAATGGGCATGCAAAGCTGTAATCAGAAGTCTTCAATGCGTTTGCCCGTCGAATGCTATCGGGGTGGGGATCAAGCTGATTTCCATTTTCGATATCTAGAATTTCTCCTCGAACCGTTATTTCAGAGGAATGTGCTAATCGATTCATCGCTGATCGCACTAGGGAATCGCTGAGTTGGGAACTGCTAAGCAATTGGAATGAGCTGATGATCCTTAAATCACCGGCGAGAATAGCAAGAGAACCGCCTAAATGATTGTTATCGAATTTCACAGAGAAATCTTTGTGAAGCGTTGGGGAACCTCGGCGCGTGGAATCCCTGTCAATGAAATCATCATGAATCAAGAAAGCGCCGTGCACTAGATCAACACATGCACCAAACACGGTGGCAGCTTCCCGCGCCGTTCCTTCGACACGCCCTGCTGCAATGTGCACCAGCCGCGCCCTGAGGTGCTTTCCGGACATTGCGTAACGCGAAAGCCCAGAGACAGCTTGCTCAACCATCGGGGAGGCCGCATCTGCGTGCGTTCGAAGATGCCGTGAGAGGAGCGACAGGGATTCACTCACGCGGTCGTCAACCCAGTTGCGGTTCATGAATTTTTCCGTTCCAGTAGTCGGCGGTTCGGCGGACTCGTCTTCCAGTTCACGAAAATTGTGTGAAATCCGCGATGAAACCTTGTGAAGAGTTGTCTAAGCCCCAAGAGCGGACGTGGATCTGTGTCCAAACTTAAATCGTCCTGTAGCCAGATCGTTTCATTCGCTCGAACCGCAAAGGATATGTGCATATCGTCGTGTACAAATGGATCAGACAAATCGAGATGTGAGCGCACCTCGTGCCACCAACTTGTAAGAATTGAGCAGTTGGTCCCGAATAAAGGGACGTGACCTAATGTTGAACCCACGGCTTTTTGATAGGCCTTTAAGTAGATCCGGCTAATTAGATCCCCCTTCCAGCCCGGAAGTTCGAATCTTGCAGAGCCGGTAATACCTATGACCGACTTCCCAGATGCTAGTTCTGCAAAGTTCCAAACGCGATGAACTTGCTCAATGAAGTCACGTGGAATGACTACATCTGCATCGGTTCGAAGTATTACGTCAGAACGCGCTGCATCGAATCCTGCGACTGTTGCACGGAGGACGCTTGGCTGACTTTCGTAGATGATCCGGGCACCGTAATTTTTAGCGACCTCCTGAGTCTTATCTGTGGAGGCATTATCCACGACAATAATCTCATTTGGAGCTAGAGTTTGTAGGCTCAAACTCTCGAGAGTTCTCTCCAGCAATGCTCCGTCATTTCTGCACGGGATAACGACGCTAATAGTTCGCAATACTTCTGAAGTCGGCTGGCTAGAAGTTTCTGAGGCGGTGGTTTCTCTCCCTGCGTGGCGGTTGTTAGAGATCATCATCAAGTCGCTCTAAAACGTTTTCCGCAGAGATTAAACAAAGCGGTATCCCAACTCCGGGAACAGTTGTTGCCCCAGCGTAATAAAGACGTTCTACCTTCTTGGACTTGTTTCTCCCTCGGAAAAATGCTGACTGTTTCAAAGAATGCCCAGGCCCAATAGAGCCCCCGGACCAAGCATTGTAGTCTGCTGCGAAATCTGAGGGCCCAACCTCATTCCTAGCAACAATTCGTGCTTGGAGGTCATCGATTCCTGCGCGCACCGCTATTAGTTCAAGGGCCGAATCTGACGCTTCTTTAACCTTATCGAAACTGGAATCGGCTGCGACAGGAATCAGTAGAAAAAGGTTCTCGAAGCCTGTCGGCGCGACCGCAGGATCGGTTGCAGAAGGCTTGCAAACGTAAATGGATCGTGACCAGTCCTCACTGTCTGAAAGCGCATCGAAATCTTTTATCCAATCGTCGCTGAAGAACAAATTGTGATGGGCGAGTTCAGGGAGCAAGCCACGGATACCTAACATCACAAGAACTGTGCCAATTCCTGGATCTCGACGGCTGAACCAATCCGCTGGATAAGTCCTGAATTCTTCAGGCAGCAGCCGAGTTTCAGTATGGTGCAAGTCTGCACAGCTAACAACGACATCGGCGTGGATGTGTTCGCCGTCGACTACTACACCAGTGGCTTGACCGTTTTCGACCGTAATATTTGTAACTTGGGAGGAAAAGCGGAACTCAACTCCTTCCTTGACTGCTAAGCGGTGGAGCGACTGAATAATGGCGTGGAAACCACCCATCGGGTATCCAACGCCCAGCGTAAGGTCAGTGTGGCTCATAAGGTGGTAGAGCGCAGGAACTTTGTCAGGCCGAGAAGATAAGAATACTGCTGGGTAAGACAATATTTGTCGAAGCCTTGTGTCTTTGAAACGCCGATTTACATAGTTTTCTAGCGGGGTTAGTAGCAAAGTCGCTAAAAGTGAAATGTTAGATAGTATTTTGCGCTGCAGGAATACGGAAAATTTGGAGAAAGTGGTGTACAGAAAATTGTCGAACGCCATGTTATAGGCAAACTCTGCACTGGCTAGATATTTTTCCAGCTCTAGTCCGGCACCAGGTTCAATTGATTCGAAAAGCTCCACGACATTCTGCTTTCCAGCAGGAACATCGATATGTGCATATCGCTCTGGGAAGACCCGGTATGCAGGATCAGAGAGCGGAACAATCGTTAGCTCTTCATCGACTGAGGTCCCCATCTGCGAAAAGTATCGTTCAAAAGCATCGGGCATTAGGTACCATGACGGCCCAGTGTCCCACCTGAAACCCGCTTCTACGAGACTCCCAGCGCGACCGCCGAAATCTTTGTTCTTTTCTAAGACAGTCACCCGGTACCCTTTACGCGCCAGTAAACCGGCCGTGGCAAGTCCTGCAGCTCCAGCTCCAATGACTATCGCGGTGTTAGTCATTGCTTCCTTCTTAAAGCTGTGCCGGCGGCTTGAATTGAAATAGCGAGCTTCCTGACACCAGAAACTCGTATGCGCTCGTGAGTTGGCCCGGATTGGGCCAATCGACTTGTCAATTCTTCGAAAATCCCGGTAGCGGCTAAGACGCCAGCTCGAGCAGTCAACGGCAAGGAGGGAATGACTTCTTTTGCCAACTTCAAGTCCATCTCTATTTCTTTGATTATCTTTGATCGCTCAGAATCTGGTGGGAAATACTCTCGACCGAGCATTTCAGCGTCTTCATTTTGGTCTCTTAGAAAGTTAATCTTTTGAAATGCAGCGCCCAGGCTCTTGGCGCCAGCTTGTAGCCGCTGTTTTTCAGAAGCACTGGTTGGGTGATCGGTGAGGAAGATATCAAGGCACAATAGGCCAATCACTTCGGCAGAGCCATAAACATAGGCTTTCAAACTGGCATCGTCGTGCTGCTTGACATCAAGATCGCTTCTCATTGAGGTGAAGAAGGCCTCTAAGTGCTCATCTTCTAACTCGCACCTTCGAGCAGTATTGGCGAATGCTTGTATTACGGGGTCAGTATGGAACAGTTCTAGACTGGCCGAACGTACCTGTTGTTCGTACTGGTTAAGCAATTCGGCAGGATTGGCACCAGCCGAAGATGCTGTGCCGTCCACGATTTCGTCGGCAATTCTTACAACTGCATAAAGATTTCTTATGTCCGTTCTCGTGGGCTCCGAGAGCAACCGACTCGCTAGTGAGAAGCTAGATGAGTACCGGGCAATGATTTGTCTTGCCGCTCGCGATGCGCTTTCGTTGTAAACCTTGATAAGGCTGTTTCTGGGAATCCGCATTGAGGTTCCTCTCGCAGGATAGGACATAGTAGACATCTTAGTTGAAGTGCCCCGGAGTTTTGTTCCTAGGCGTTTGCCTTGGTGGGGTTGCCCACAATCCCTTTTCTTCCTCAAAGACTGCGGGAATACGGGCTCCAAGCACACCACTAGCACACGCCTCCTACTCATACGGAATAAAACGTGGGACACTTCATTCAGCCTCACCTTATGGGATATTAGGTGTCTACCAAACAGAGGCCAGGTCCGTTGTGCGCCGGCGAGGATCAGTGACATCGAAACAGGGAAACGCCCTTTGACGGAATTGGCGTCGGCCTACGAAAAGTTCCTGGAAAGTGCTTGACACGATATAGGAGCATCGCAACCTCCCGACAGCAGGACCCGGACATCAGGAGACTTCAGAGGGGGATAACCCCCCAGGTAAGCGAGCCGCTCCAGACACGATGGGGGAGTACCAGCAACGGCCATGTCGTGACGGGCGACGAAGACTTCGCCTGTGAACTCGACTGCCAGCTCGCACAGATCTGAAGCGCCCTGGGCTCCGTTCCGAGTCTCAGCAAGGAGAATCGGAGTATGCCCAAGAAGTTCAGTCCGGAGCTGCGTGACCGTGCCGTGCGCATGGTCTACGCACGCCAGGCACTCGAAGGTGGCCCACGATCGGAGTCGATCCGTGCTGTCGCGCCCCAACTCGGCGTTGGCATGGAGACGCTGAGGAGCTGGTGCAACCGCTACGGGCCAGCCGAGCCCTCGGCCGGCCCCGCGGAGTCTCTCGAGGAGGAGAACCGCAGACTGCGTCGAGAGCTCGACGAGTCCCGGCGGGCCAACGAGATCCTCAAGGCCGCCTCCGTGTTTTCGCCAGGGAACTCGACCACCCCACGACGAAATGATCGCCTTCATTGATAGGTATCGCGATCACTTCGGGGTCGAGGCCATCTGCCGCGTCCTGGGCGCGACGGAACGTGGGTTCATCACCTCTCGCGGCTACCGTGCCGCGAAGCAGCGCCCGGCATCGGCCAGAGCGGTCCGTGACGAGGTGCTCGTCGAAGAGATCCGTCGGATTCATGCCGAGAACTACGGCGTCTACGGGTATCGGAAGATGCATCACGCGATGTGCCGTGCCGGACGGGAAGTCGGCCGCGACCAGACCGCTCGGCTGATGAAAGCTGCAGGTCTGTGCGGGATACGCCGTGGTCGAAAGGTGTTCACGACGAGCCCTGCTGGTGGCCTGGGCCGTCGTCCTGATCTGGTCGAGCGGAACTTCACGGCTGCCGGTCCGAATCAGCTCTGGGTCGCTGACATCACCTACGTCCGGATCCCGTCCGGGTTCTGCTACACCGCGTTCATCACGGACGTTTTCACGCGAAGGATCGTCGGTTGGGCAGTGGACACCAGCCTCCGCACTGAGGCACTGCCACTGCAGGCTCTCGAGCAGACCCTCCAGACCTCCCCGGCAGAAGCGTCTCGGACTGGGCTGATCCATCACAGCGATAGGGGAAGCAACTACGTCTCGCTGGCCTACTCCGATGCGCTGATCACCGCCGGAGTCCAGGCCTCGGTCGGATCCGTCGGAGACAGCTACGACAACGCCCTGGCTGAGACCGTCAACGGCCTCTACAAAGCCGAGCTCATCCACCGACGCCGCACCTGGCCCTCAGCGACCGCCGTCGAGATCGCCACTCTGGACTGGGTCACCTGGTGGAACACGAAGCGCCTGCACGAAGCACTCGACTATCGCACCCCGGCCGAAGTCGAAGCGTGCTATACTCACCCCACGACGACCGCGCCCGCGACCGTCTAACCACGGAACGAAACCCAGGGCGCTTCAAACCGCCGGAGATTCGAACCCGCCACCCGCGAGGAAGGACCCCACGCATCGTGCACGACAGGCTCTCCGCGCTCGGGCGAGTCAACGCGCTTCTCGTCGCGCCGGACGCGACGAGGCCGGAACTCGCGCTCGGATACGGTGCTGCCCTGATAGGGGCTGGGGCTGCGGCAGCGGGCGGACTCGTCTCCGGATACGGGGCCGCGCACGTGCTCGTCCTCGCCGTGCTCGGATTCGACATCGCAGGCGGTGTCGTCGTCAACGCCACGCGAGCAGCGGCACGGCGCTTCCATCACGGCCCCCACTGGCGACGGCGCTCTGTGCTGTTCGTCGCCGCGCACGTGCACCCGTTCGTCGTCGCCGTGCTCTTCCCCGCGCAGACCTGGTGGGCAAGCGCGGTCCTCTACCTGGGACTGGTCGTATCTGCGCTGCTGATCAGCTCGGCGCCGCTCTCGCTTCGTCGGCCGGTGGCTTTCGCCTGCGCCGCCGCACTGATCACGTGGACCGTCGTCACCGCACCGACGGAGGACGCGCTGGCATGGATCGCGCCGCTGCTCGTCATCAAACTGCTGCTCGCGCACCTGCTCACCGACAGCACCCAGACACCAGAAGCCACATGAGCATGGGCGTGTCGATGATGAATCGCCCCGGGTCTGGTGGAGGCTCTGAATCCACGGGAGGATGAGGAGCATG
>OMJG01001184.1_pt1 | contig 16006 bp, 17 predicted proteins | sample 1646431 | NCBI WGS metagenome assembly OMJG01 (sample SAMN03771674, study PRJEB25209) | food metagenome | isolation source: Cotija cheese | place: Mexico:Jalisco,Michoacan | collected 2011-12-12
GTGTTTTTTTTATTTATTTTTTCTTAAGGTGGCTAACTTGATTATAAAATTCGCCTTCATAAATAGTACATTACTGCTGTATTGTTCCATAGAAGTTATATCTAGCTCTTTAGAGATGTCTGGATACTTGTCGTTAGACTTTTTCTTATTAGATTCAGAGACAGCTTCTACGTCGCTTTTAAGGTTATTCCTTAAAGGGTTAAAATTCTCTACTGTACAATCCGATAAAAAAATGAGACTGGTAATTAAAGCAATCCTTTTTCGATTCATGATAGCCTCCTAAAACGTATCTACAATTAGTATAATTCTTTGACCATGCTGGCATATAGATAAAGAGATAGCTAATTGTTTATGTTTAATAAATATATATTTATTGCTTAATCAAATAATATAATGATTTAAATTCAATTATCGATCTTATTTGGTATCTAAAAAAATCGTAGCTTGTTAAGATGATTATGAAAAACGGGAGGAAAAACACGCCATGTCTTTAACCAAACAACATCTAATTGAAACTATCTATCAAGAGTTTTCTAGTCGTCGTATTAAAAAATTTACTTTAGTGGAATTGTCACAAAAAGCTACCGTTAGTCGTAGTACGATTTACAATAATTTTGGTAGTTTAGAATATGTATACAAAGATTTGATTGAAAAAGTTATTCTGAAAGAGATAACACGTGATTGTCAATCATATGAAGAATTGATCAATAATTTAGTTGCCTATATTTATAACAACAAAATGCTTTGCTTGAATTTGTATCGCCAAACTGTTCCTTTTATTGATCAAGAACATATTTATCGTCAAATAATGGAAGATTTCAGTCAGATATTGATCCAATATAATCATGAAAAAGTGATTAGTAAGGTAGCTATGGAGGCTTTTATTTTAATGTTGAGAAAACAATTTGATAATAATTTAAAGGCTAATCAAATTGAAATGACTGAGATTTTAGTAAAATATGAACACTTTTTATTTAATGTATAAAATTGGACATTTTCAGAAAAATGTAGATTCTAAATTGAAAATGAACAAGTTAAAATATATTTGTAATCAGAAATGATTATAAAAAAATAAATAGGAGAATTGTGGGAGTGACTTTTGCAACAAAAAACAATGATTCATGGCGGAATCATTGTTTTTTGTTGTATATTTCTTCACGTTTGAGATTATTGTTAAAACATGTATTATATATACTTGAGGTGAAAAAATGTTTAGAAATGCTAAAGCGGAAGATGCTGATCAGATATTGCCAATTTTGTTCCAAATCTTTGATGAAATGGAACTAGATGTTTTCAAAAAAGTTGGTGATGAGAAAATGGCTCAAGTTATTAAAGAAGGTTTCTTCCAACCAGGATACCGTTACGGACTGGACAATATTCTAGTTAATGAAATCGATGACAAAGTAGTCGCAATTATGGTTGGTTATCCAGAAGAAGCAGAGGATACAATCGACGAACCGTTGAAGAAAATCATGCACAAGTACGGAATTAAAGAAGATAACTTATTTGGGGATAAAGAAGCTTGGCCTGGTGAATGGTATTTGGATTCATTTGCGGTTGCTCCAGAATTTCAAGGTAAGGGTATTGGAACAGCAACTATGGAACACTTTATTGAGGTGATCCGTGAACGTGGTGAAAAGATATTGAGTTTAAATGTCGATGTTGACAATGCACCTGCTAGACATGTTTATGACAAAACAGGTTTTAAGCAAGTTGGACAGTTATATATTGGTAGTCATTTGTATGATCACATGCAATATGACTTGACCAAATAAAAAGACCTTTCCTGATAGGAAAGGTTTTTTATTTATTAAAGTTGTTAAGATAAGGCATTTTGGATTTTAATCCTAAATCATCTAGGTCAGTTTTTGGCGCCAAAGTAGGTAATTTAATGTATTTATCTAAAAAGATAGCTAATAAAGTGCCCATGGGACCGTCATCTAAGTTGCTAAAGGATAACTCTAATCCAGGATGACCTTGGCTTAAAATAGTTGGTTGAACTTGTAAAATTTCTTTGCCAGCTTGAGTTACGTGATAATTAGACTCAACCAAGTTGCCGATAACACTCCAATTAACTTTACTCAAATAAACAAATTTTAAGTCAATCATTGGTAAAGCATTGATAGTAGCTTTTTCTTCACCATTGATTTTAATAGAATAAATTTTTAGAAAATTATTTTTTAAACTTATTTCACCAATTAACGTATTTAAACGATTATACAATTTGATTAAGAAAGGATTTTCTTTGTCACGCGAGGCTATAAAGATAGTTTCCTTGCTTTGATTAGCAATGACTAAAATATTGCCAACTGCCAAATCTGCTTTACGAATATAAAGCTCCATGATTAGCCCTGTTTTTGGTCCTCAATCGTTTTTTCGATGATTTGAGCTACACCATCATTGACATTGTTGTCGGTTTCGATTTGAGCTATTTCTTTGATAACTGGAATAGCATTTTTCATAGCTACACCGACTCCAGCATCTTTGATCATGGAATAATCGTTTAAATTATCTCCAATTGCCATAATTTCATCAGCTGAGATATTACGTTTTTTGGCATATTGTAGAAGAGCAATTCCTTTTTGAGCATTAACACTATTAACTTCAACGTTATTAGGGGATGAGGAAGTGACAACTACATCTTTAATATTTTTGGTGATTTCTTTTTTCATAGGAGCCAATACTTTATGTTGGTGTTCATTAAATCCAATCAGTTTCATGATTTTGAAGGATTTATCATTGAAGATATGTTCATAATTGTCTACGAAGTTCATAGGCATCATTTTGACACGCTCTTGAGTATCTCTTAGGGCTTGCTTGAATGAAGTGCCAGGGTTTAATTTTACTAGCAAATTAGCTAAATTATTGACTCTAGCTTCGCGGTCGTTTGAAAAAATCCCCTTATCAGTAACGACCTCAAAATAAACATTATACTTGTGGAAGTAGTCAACGACTTTGTTTTGTGATTCTGTAGAAATTGGATTGCTGGAAATCAACTTTTCATCGCTATCGAAGACTTCAGCCCCATTTAAAGTGATATATCCTGGATGAACTTGATTTCTTAAAAATGGTTTGGCCTCACTCAAACCACGACCAGTAGCAATCAGAAACTCGATACCGGCTTTTTGTGCATCCTTGATTGCTTGGATGTTACGATCTGAAACCTCCATCTTTTCGTTTAGTAAAGTACCATCCATATCGGATGCGATTAATTTAATCATAAAGTTTCCTCCGAATGCGTTATGCTATAAGTGAATGTTACCATATTTTATGGAATTATATATCAAAACAGGTAGGTGTAAATTTGAAAACCTTAATAAATAATGATTGGCAAGAAGTTTTGAATAGTGAATTTGACAAACCATATTATGAAAAACTCCGTGAATTTTTAGTGGAAGAATACAATACTCAGACTATCTATCCGGAGATGCACCATATTTATCAGGCTTTTGAGTGGACTCCCTTTTCAAAAACGAAAGTTGTCATTTTAGGACAAGATCCTTATCATGAACCAAATCAAGCAATTGGTTGTAGTTTTGCTGTTCAACCAGGTGTGACGATTCCACCATCATTGCGCAATATTTATAAGGAATTACAAGATGACTTAGGATGTACGCCAGTTAATCATGGTTATTTGAAATCATGGGCTACTCAAGGAGTTTTATTACTCAACTCGGTTCTAACAGTAAGAAGAGGACAAGCTAATTCTCATAAAGGAAAAGGTTGGGAACAACTAACTGATTATGCTATCAAGGCTCTGTCAGAACGAGGCAAAGTCGTCTTTATTTTATGGGGGAATGCCGCTAAGAGTAAGATTCCTTTGATCGATCAATCAAAGAACACAATTATTTCTTCAACTCATCCGAGTCCATTTGCGGCTAGATATGGATTTTTTGGTTCTAAACCATTTTCTAAAGCAAATCAAGCGCTTTTAAACTATAATGAAAAAGAAATCAATTGGCAGTTACCTGAACGTGCTGATGATGAAATGGAGGAAAAGTAATGGATTTATTTGAAAGTCTCAAAAGTAAGATTAATGGAAAAGATTTAACGATTGTTTTCCCAGAAGGTGAAGAACCTAGAATTTTAGGCGCTGCCGTTCGTTTAGTTAAAGAAAATGTTCTTAAACCTATTTTAATTGGTAATCAAGAAGAGATCGATAAGGTTGCTGATGAAAAATCGTTTGATATTTCTGGTATTGAAATTATTGATCCTAAAAATTATGCTGACTTTGACACAATGGTTGAAAAATTTGTTGAACGTCGTAAAGGCAAGAATACTGAAGAACAAGCTGAAAAGATGCTTCTAGATAACAACTACTTTGGAACAATGCTAGTTTATATGGACAAGGCTGACGGAATGGTTTCTGGTGCAATTCATTCAACTGGTGATACTGTTCGTCCAGCTTTACAAATTGTTAAAACTGCTCCAGGAAATTCTCGTATCAGTGGATCCTTCATTATGCAAAAGGGCGAAGAACGTTATATGTTTGCTGACTGTGCTATCAACATCAATCCTAATGCCCAAGAATTAGCTGAAATTGCCGTTCAAACAGCAAAAGATGCAAAATTATTTGATATCGATCCTAAAGTTGCTATGTTGAGTTTCTCGACTAAGGGTAGTGCTAAGAGTGATGAAGTTACTAAAGTCGCTGAAGCTACTAAGATTGCTCAAAAATTAGCACCTGATTTAGCTCTTGACGGTGAATTACAATTTGATGCGGCTTTTGTACCTAGTGTTGGTGCTCAAAAGGCTCCGGATTCAAAAGTGGCAGGACATGCAAACGTCTTTGTTTTCCCAGATCTTCAATCAGGAAATATCGGTTATAAGATTGCACAAAGATTCGGTGGTTTTGAAGCTATTGGACCTATTTTGCAAGGATTAGCTAAGCCAATTTCTGATCTATCACGTGGTTGCAATGAAGAAGATGTCTACAAGTCAGCCATTTTAACGGCAGCTTTAGCATTATAGAATTAAGGAGAAATTATGCTTGAATATCAAGTAACGACCCATTCATACGAAGAAACCGAAGACTTAGGCGAAAAGATGGCTCAATTGCTGAGGCCAAGTGACGTTGTAGTTTTAAATGGTGACTTGGGTGTAGGGAAGACCACTTTGACTCGGGGCTTAGCTCGAGGATTAGGAATCAAACGTAATGTAAAAAGTCCTACGTTTACCTTAATTCGTGAGTATAAAGATGGTAAAATCCCTTTGTATCACATGGATGCCTATCGTCTAGAAAGCAGTCCTGATGAAGACTTGGGCTTTGATGAATATTTCAATGGTGATGGTATAACGATGGTTGAATGGCCTCAATTTATCAAAGATGAGATTCCAAAGGATCATCTGACGATTAATATTGAGCGTTTGTCAGATACTGATCGAAAAGTTACTTTTAAATTACATGGAACTAGGTTTAATCAACGAGGTTTTGAACAATTATGAGCCAACAATTAAAATTACGTGAAGCTGTCCCAAAAGATGCTCAGGACTTATTAGATTTTTTAAAAAAAGTCAGTCGGCAAAGTGATTTTATTTCATTTGACGATATACAATCAACATCCATTCGGGATGAAGAAATTTCGTTAGATGCTATCTTTCAATCAGAATATGATGAATTGATCTTAGCAGTATTAGAAGATGAACTCATTGGTTATTGTCGACTAGAGCGAATTGATACTAAAAAAGCTGAATTTGGCGTGGTAGTCGATAAAGAGTTCTGGAATAATGGGATTGCTTCGTATTTACTTGAAGAGGCAATCGATTGGGCGAATGCATCACCATTAGAAAAGATAATTTTAGAAGTGTACAAAAATAACTCAGCCGCAATTCATATTTATCAAAAATATGGATTTACAACTGAGTTAACAAAAAGTAAAACAATAGTAATGTCAAAGATGGTTAAGTAAGCTTAATCATCTTTTTTATTTGTTCGGTTCCAAATTCTTGTTCAGTTTTAAGCAAAATTTCAGCACAAGCAACGCTGTCGGCTAATGCATTGTGATGATTTTTTAAGTCAATATTTAAAGCCTTGGAAACAGTGTTTAATTTGTGATTTGGAAAATCGGGATAAAATTTACGACTAGTTCTTAAAGTATCGATAGTTAAATACTTTGGAGCTATGATGCCATAGTTAGTTAGAGTATTCTTTAAAACACTATTGTCGAAACTAGCATTGTGTGCAGCAACGAGATGACTACTGTCAAAAAGTGGTTCAATATGGGGCCAAACTTGATCAAAAGTTGGTGCATCTTGAACGTCTTGGGGTGTTATGTGGTGGATTTGAATATTGCGGGGACTAAAAATTTCTCTAGGGTTAATCAATGTATAAAAACTATCCACGATTTGGTTTTCTCGAACAAGGACTAGGGCTAAGGAACAAGCACTCGTCCTTTTACCATTAGCTGTTTCAAAGTCCATGGCAACGAAATTCATAAATTATTCTCCTTTAATATTAAGGTCTAATTCGATTGGGCAATGGTCCGATCCATAAATATCCGTCAAAATATCGGCGTTTTGAATCAATTGTTGACCATTCTTAGAAACGACAAAGTAGTCGATTCTCCACCCAGCGTTATTTTTACGTGCATTAAAGCGATAACTCCACCATGAATATTTGATTTCTTTAGGGTGAAGTGAACGGAAACTATCGATAAAGCCACTATCTAGTAGTTCACTAAATTTGTCACGTTCTTGATCAGAGAAACCGGGGTTTTTGTGATTAGTTTTAGAATTTTTTAAATCGATTTCTTCGTGTGCAACATTTAGATCACCACAGAGAATTACGGGTTTATCGGACGATAATTGTAACATATATTTACGTAATGCATCGTCATAACGCATCCGATAAGCGACACGTTTTAATTTTGGCTGTGAGTTAGGTGTATAGCTATTAATTAAGTAAAAATCAGGAAATTCTAAGGTTATAGTCCGTCCTTCATCATCAAATTCTTCGATACCTAAACCTTGTTTAACCGAAATCGGTTCGGCCTTTGAGAAAATAGCAGTTCCAGAATAGCCTTTTTTCTTAGCATAAAAGAAGTATTGGTGGTATCCAGGCAAATCAAGATCAAGCTGACCTGCTTGCATTTTAGTTTCTTGGATACTGAAAATATCCGCGTTTAATTGTTGGAAAGTAGAAATGAAGTCTTTTTTGACAACGGCACGTAAACCGTTTACATTCCACGATATTAGTTTCATAAAATCACCTCAGCGTAATTATAGCATTATTGGGATGCCTGTTTGGTCGTTAAGAAGCTAACTATGTGATAAAATTAAAGATAAGTCTTAGTAACATAAAGGATGATGAATATTGAATTTTCCAGTTGAAAAATTACCAAATATTGAATTTAAATTAGATGAGCCACTTAGTAAATATACTTTTACTAAAACTGGCGGAAACGCTGATACTTTAGCTTTTCCTAAAACACGTGAAGAGTTGATTCAAATTGTTGATACTGCTCGCGTTAATCAAGTGCCAATTACGGTTATTGGTAATGCCAGTAATTTAATTATTAAAGATGGTGGCATTCGTGGCATTGTGATAATTTTACCTAATTTTAAAAAGATTGAAGTTTCTGAAACTAAAGTTACTGCTGAAGCTGGTGCAACAATCATTAATACTACGATTGCTGCACAAAAAGCTGGTTTAACAGGTATAGAGTTTGCAGCTGGAATCCCAGGAAGCGTTGGGGGAGCTGTATTCATGAATGCTGGAGCATACGGTGGAGAAATCAAAGATGTTTTTGAGTCTGCCGAAGTTTTGCTACCTGATGGACACATTACGACTTTAACTCATGATGATATGAATTTTAGTTATCGTCACAGTACCGTACAAGATGATGGCGGTATCGTTATAAGCGCTACGTTTAATTTAAAACGTGGTAATAAAGAAGTTATTCAAGAAGAAATGGACCGATTAAATGCTTTGAGACGTTCTAAGCAACCATTGGAATACCCATCATGTGGTAGCGTCTTTAAACGTCCAAAGGGTCATTTTACTGGTCCTTTGATTATTAAAGCTGGTTTGCAAGGTAAAATGGTTGGCGGTGCCCAAGTTTCTATGAAGCATGCCGGTTTTATCGTCAATGTTAAACATGCCACGGCAACTGATTATATGAATTTGATTCATCTGATCCAAAAGACTGTTAAAGAAAAGTTTGATGTTGAACTTCATACCGAAGTTCGCATTATTGGTGAGGACAAAAAATAAAAGAATGGTAGGTGTTGTCTGTGGAAATACTTGAATCAATTATTTTGATTCTTTCACTCTTAATTATTGCCAATATTGTTAGTCACTACTTTGTGTCGATACCACCTAGTTTGCTACAAATCGCAGCCGGGATTTTAGCGGCATTATTTATGCACGTTAAGATTTATGTCGATACGGAGTGGTTTTTGTTAGCGTTCATTGCGCCAATTTTGTTTAATGACGGGAATAATTTTCCTAAACGAGAGCTTTGGAAACTCAAAGGTCCAATTTTAGGTAATGCGATTATTTTAGTTATTATTTCAACTCTAGTTGGTGGAGTATTCGTGAAATTTTTAATCCCAAGTTTACCTTGGGCAACTGCTTTTACACTGGTAGCAGTTTTATCGCCAACTGATCCAATCGCGGTTCAATCGATTGCTAAAAAAGCGCACATTCCGGATAAATTGATGCATCTGATCAGTGGTGAAAGTTTGATTAATGATGCATCTGGTTTGATTTGCTTTAAATATGGGGTCGCTGCCACTGTTACTGGGATGTTCTCATTAAAGAGCGCTACGATTGATTTTTTCCATATTTCAATCGTTGGTGCTTTAGTGGGTGCAATAATGATTTGGATTTTTAATGGAATTCGTTTGTACTTAATCAATCAAGGTGTAGATGATTCAATTTTACATGCCATAATCCAAATTATTATTCCATTTATTATTTATTACGTTGCTGAAGATATCTTTGATGTTTCTGGGGTCGTAGCGGTTGTAATTGCTGGTATTTTGAACATTTCTTCAAACCACAATATGAGTGCTTTCACGCCAGAAATCCGATTGATTACCTCCAGAACTTGGGATTTAGTTGTTTACGTATTGAATGGAATCGTCTTTGTCTTGTTGGGAATTGAAATCCCGTTTGCGATGGAAGAGTTAGTTCATAATGATAACATCAATACATTTTGGGCAACAATTTTAGCTTTTATCATTTGGATAATGTTAGTTGTTATTAGATTTGCTTGGAGTTATATTTATTCGACATTTTCTAATAATCCCGATGGCAAAATCAAGTTATGGTCTAAAACACGACTTTATGATTGTTTAATGTCCGGAATTTCCGGAGTCCGTGGGGCTGTAACTATGGTTGGTGTTTTGTCACTACCTATGACGATCAAAGGTGGAGCTCCATTTCCTTCAAGAACATTATTATTATTTGTCGCCAGTGCAGTAATTATTTTCAGTTTGTTAGGAGCTACAATTTTGATTCCTATGCTAACGAAGAGTAGTGCACCGGTTGCTTATCGTGGTAATACCTTTAGTTCTGATAACTCAGATAATTCTGATGACGACGAAGAAGAGATTGCACCAATAGAATTGACTCGAATTGAAGCTAATCGTGTTATTTTAGATAAAACAGTTAAAAAACTTCGTAATGAAATGGATGAAGGCGATACTGCAGTTTATTCTTCTGTGATTGCCGAATATTTAAACGATATTAGAAATTTGACTTTCCGAAACAACAATTCTAATGTTGCCAGCCATCAAATCAGTAAGCGTCGGGTAAAAAGTAAAAAAGATGCTGAACTGTGGGATATCTGTTTTAACTGTGAATTAGAGGCGATTGATGAATTATATGAGAACCACGAAATTTCTGATGATTCATATGATTTGGCAATGAGAAAGATTGCTAAGTACAAGAAAGAAATTGTGCATCGTCGTTATAATTCTACAATTGAATTTTTCATTAGCTATTTTAGAAGAACCTTCTTACAAATTAAACGTTGGATCTATCGTTCGGTTAAATATAACGATATTCAACAAATGAATCAAGATTCAATCAAAATCTCTATTGCTGGAGCTAAGAGAGCTTTGGAAAAACTTCAAGAATTAGATCAATCCAATCAAGAAGATATCGATGATAATTTGATTTATATTTTCCAACGACATTATGAAGATCGTTTGAAATTGTTACAAGGGAAGTATCGAGGACGTTCGCCAGAATTTAACAGTGAGCGAATGGCCTTAGAAGTAAAAGCTTTGAGTTATCAACGCGCTTTTGTTCAGGATATGTTAGAACAAGGACGTGTTAGCAAAGTAACTGCTAATGAGTTAAGAAAAAATATTAATTATAGCGAAGAAGTTATCAATATAGGTGTGGAATAAAACTCAATATATGATGAACTTTTATAATTTTTATTGTTTGTTATAATTAATTCGAACTGCTAAGGAGCTAGAAAAATGAATTTTATACCAAGCAATATTTTTACATGGCAGAACCTGGCTAACTTGGTTGATATCCTAGTAGTCTGGTATGTTTTATATAAAGTTCTGTCAATGTTACGAGGAACTAAAGCAGTACAGCTTCTCAAAGGAATCGTAATTATTTTTGTTATTAAATTAGTCAGTTGGGCCTTAAATTTGCACACTGTTTCATTTTTGATGGATCAACTGATCAATTGGGGAATTATTGTTATCGTGATAATTTTCCAGCCAGAAATAAGACGTGGTTTGGAACACTTGGGAAGATTGCCGTTATTCAGTTCGACGAGCAATGAAGAAGGTAAAACGAAAAATCATTTGATTGAAAGTCTTGATCAGGCTATTCAGTACATGAGTAAACGTCGAATCGGTGCTCTGATAACTTTGGAAATGAATACTGGTTTGGAAGAATATGTCGAAACCGGGATTGATTTGGATGCCGAAGTCACTGGGGCTTTACTGATCAATATTTTTATTCCGAATACGCCATTACATGATGGAGCAGTTATTATTCGAAATAATCGTATTTCAGTTGCGGCCGCTTATTTGCCTCTTTCTGAAAGCAACACGATACCTAAGGAATTAGGAACACGGCATAGAGCTGCGGTTGGTATTAGTGAAGTTACTGATGCTATCACAATTGTTGTTTCCGAAGAGACTGGTGGTGTAATGATTACTCGCAATGGGCATATGATGTTGGATCTAACGAGGGAAGATTATCTCAAATATCTTCACGCTCAATTGAAAGATCCAAATGAAAATGCCAACCGTTCGATTTCAGACTTCTTTAAAATAGGTCGCCGAAAGAAGGAGGACCAAAATGAAAAAGATAATTAATAGTAATTATTTTTATGCATTTATTGCCCTCTGTTGTGCACTATGGCTGTTTTTTTACGTTAGTTCACCTGGAGTTGGATCAACGAGAGATTCTAATCAATCTAACACTTCGACTGTAACAAAGAAAACAACTATTTCAGTGCCATTGCAATTGCAAGCTGATGTGGATAAATACTACATAACTGGGTATCCGGAGACTGTCAAAATAACAATTGAAGGCCCTTCAGCTTTGGTTACTGCAACCAAAAATACACAAAATTTTAATTTATATTTGAATTTAAAAGATTTATCAGTTGGGCAGCATCGTGTACAAATCAAAGAGTCTGGTTTGAACAGTGAATTGACTTATAGCATTAAGCCTAAATATGTTACTGTCAATATCCAGCATCGTGAAACGAAAAAATTTGATGTCGATGTTGATTACAACAAAGATTCCTTGGCAACTGGTTATGAGACTGGCAAAGTAGAAGTTTCTCCAGATACAGTAACAGTCACTGGAGCGGCCACGGAAATTGAAAAAATTGCTAAGGTGATTGTTAAACCAATTTTGCCAAAAGGAATAAAATCGACATTTGATCAAGAAGTTTTAGTGCAAGCACTCGATAAAAATGGTAAAACTGTAAATGTTACATTGGATCCACAAACAGTCCACGTTAAAATTCCAATTTCGATTCAAAGTAAGCAAGTCAGCATAAATTTGAAACAAAAGGGAACTTCAAGTAGTACCACTTCAAATTTATCGGTCACATCTGATGTCAAGACGATTCGAGTCTATGGAACGCAAGATCAAATTGATGCAATTGATAGTTCCGTTGACGTGCCAGTTGATGTTAGCGATGTGAATAGCAATACTAAAAAATCAATCAATTTGGCTGATGCTTTAGGGAATAAAGTGGCTTTTACGGATCCAGATACTATTGATGTTTCGATCACAACTGGTTCGTCTAGTTCATCAAACGGCAATAGTAATACAAGTTCGAATACTACTGATAGTAGTACGAACGATGATACAAGTTCATCGAATGATAATTCGACAGATGATAATAGCGAACAATAATACGCTGGGGGTAAGTTTTTCATGACAAAATATTTTGGAACAGATGGAGTAAGAGGTATTGCAAATAAAGAATTAAGTCCCGAACTGGCATTTAAGTTAGGAAGATTTGGTGGCTATGTTCTAACACAGCATTCAGAAAATGAAGATGCACGTCCACGTGTTTTAGTTGCTAGAGATACACGTATTTCAGGTCAAATGTTGCAATCAAGCTTAATTTCAGGATTACTTTCTGTAGGTATTGAGGTTTTGGACCTTGACGTAATTACTACTCCTGCTGTAGCATATCTAATCCGTGCCGTTTCTGCTGATGCGGGAATTATGATCTCTGCATCACACAATCCTGCTGAAGATAACGGAATCAAGTTCTTTGGTTCAGATGGTTATAAACTACCTGATGACGTTGAAGAAGAAATTGAAGAATTATTAGATGCTAAAGAAGATACTTTACCAAGACCATCAGCAGAAGGATTAGGTAGCGTTTCTGACTATCCAGAAGGTGCCCAAAAATATCTTCAATTCTTAAAACAAACTCTATCGGATGATTTGAGTGGTATGAAGATTGTTTTGGATACTGCCAATGGTTCAACTAGTCGTTTGGCAAGTACCTTATTCGCTGATTTGGGCGTAGATTTTGAAATTATGGCATCTCATCCAGATGGGATCAATATCAACAAAAATGTTGGTTCAACTCATCCAGAACAATTGGCACAACGTGTTAAAGAATCTGATGCTGTAGCCGGATTGGCTTTTGATGGTGATGGAGACCGTTGTATTGCCGTTGATGCTGACGGAAATATCGTTGATGGTGACAAGATTATGTTTATTCTTGGTAAATACCTTCACGATGGTGGTCGCCTCAAAAAAGATACGATCGTAACGACTGTTATGAGTAATATCGGTTTGTACAAAGCAATTGAAGCTAACGGGATGAAGTCGGTTCAAACTGCTGTCGGAGACCGTCATGTGGTTGAAGAAATCCGTAAAAACAATTACAACATTGGTGGCGAACAATCAGGTCACGTTGTTTTGTATGAATACATGAATACTGGTGATGGTATGTTGACTGGTATCCATTTGTTGCACGTTATGAAAGAAACTGGCAAGAGTCTTGCTGAATTAGGTGCACCTGTCAAGGTATATCCACAAAAATTAGTTAACGTACCAGTTGCTGATAAGAACTCATGGGATAAACATCAACCAATTCTTGATGCCATTAAAGCTGTCGAAGATGAAATGGATGGCGATGGTCGTGTATTAGTTCGTCCTAGTGGTACACAAGCATTACTTCGCGTTATGTGTGAAGCTTCGACTGAAGAAAAGGTTAACGAATACTGTGATCAAATCGTTGAAGTAGTTAAAAATGAATTAAGCTAAAATATTAGTTTTATGACATTAAAGACTATATAATAAAATTAATAAATAGAGATTGAGGGATTAATACCCCAATCTCTATTTTTTTTGGCATACTTTTTTCTTATTGACTTTATAGTGAGTTAATTATATCGGCATATACCAACTATACCGATTTATACAGTGTGGTATGCACCAACTATACCATTTAAGAAAAATGTTAATATTTTCTTGACAAAAAAACCTAATATTAGTATTCTAGGCATTGTCGCAAGATGATAAAGTTAATTCGAATGAACTATACCATTTTATAAAAAATAAACTAGACCAATCTAGAAAGGCTTGAAAACTATGTGTGGAATTGTTGGAGTAATTGGAAATAATAAAACTACTGATATTTTGTTAAACGGATTAGAAAAACTAGAATACCGTGGTTATGATTCAGCCGGTATTTATGTCAATAACCAAGCAGGTAAGGATTACTTGGTTAAAGAGGTCGGTAAGATTAGTAAACTTGAAAATGCTGTTACTGATGATGTGGTTGGTTCAGTAGGAATCGGTCATACTAGATGGGCAACTCATGGTAAGCCAACAGTTGAAAATGCACATCCTCATTTCTCAGAAGATAATCGTTTTTATTTAGTACACAATGGTGTTTTAACTAATTTTGAAGAATTAAAAGAAAAATACTTACAAGGCGTTGATTTTAAGAGTCAAACTGATACTGAAGTAGCCGTTCAATTAGTTGATCATTTTGCTAAAGAGGGGCTTGATGGTGAAGCTGCTTTTAGGAAAGCTTTGAGCTTGATTCAAGGTTCATATGCTTTTGCCATGATTGATAAAGAACAACCGGACAGAATCTTTGTTGCTAAGAATAAGAGCCCATTGTTGATCGGTTTAGGTGATGGATTCAATGTTATCTGTTCTGATGCTATGGCAATGCTTGATCAAACTCATGAATTCGTTGAAATCCATGATGGTGAAGTAGTAATTTTGGAAAAGGGCAGTGTTAATATCTCAAAAATTGATGGCACACCCGTTCATAGAGATTCATATACCGTTAACTTGGATGCTAGTGATATTTCTAAGGGAACTTATGATCACTACATGTTAAAAGAAATCGATGAACAACCAAACGTAATGAGAAAGATTTCTCAAAATTACATCAAATCTGATGGAACATTGAATGTTGAACAAGATTTGTTAGATGAATTGAAGAAAGCTGACCGTTTATACATCATTGCTGCCGGTACGAGTTATCACGCTGGTTTAGTTGGTAGAAATATTTTTGAAAAGATTGCTGATGTTCCAGTTGATGTTGAATTAGGAAGTGAATTTGGATATCATATGCCAAAGCTTTCTAAGCATCCATTCTTCATCTTCCTTTCACAAAGTGGTGAAACAGCAGATAGTCGTCAAGTATTAGTTAAAGTGAATAAAATGAATTTGCCAAGTTTGACTATGACAAATGTTCCAAATTCAACTCTTTCAAGAGAAGCAACTTATACGATGGAACTTCTAGCTGGTCCTGAAATTGCTGTTGCTTCAACCAAAGCTTATACAGCTCAAATTGCCGTCGAAGCAGTTCTAGCTAAAGCCCTAGGCGATGAAAAGAATTTGGAAGTAGCTAAAGACTTTAATTTGAAAAAACAACTTGCTTTAGCTGCTAATGGAATTCAACAAATAGTTGATGAAAAAGAAACTATCAAGAAATTAACAGCTGATTACTTAACGGGTCAATCAAATGCCTTTTATATCGGCCGTGGAATTGATTATGCTTTATCACTTGAAGCAGCCTTGAAGTTAAAAGAAATCTCTTATATCCATGCTGAAGGCTTTGCTGCTGGAGAATTGAAACATGGTACCATCGCTTTGATCGAAAAGAATACACCGGTATTTGCTTATATTAACGATGGCGTTGGTGCTAGTCATACACGTGGCAACATTCAAGAAGTTGAGGCTCGTGGTGCTCACGTATTAGTAATTGCTAGTCAAAAGTACGCTGAAAAAGGCGATCAAATTATCATTCCTGAAATTGACGAATTGATCTCACCAATCATCAGTGTCGTACCTGCTCAATTGATTGCCTATTATGCAAGTTTGGCACGTGGCAATGACGTTGATAAACCTCGTAATCTTGCAAAAAGTGTGACAGTAGAGTAGCCTATTTAGACGTAGTGGATATATAATAGTCTCGTAATTGAGGCTATTTTTTTTACTATAAAATGTATAGATTGGTGGTTTTATGAGGAATGGCGAATTTTATAATCAAGTTAGCCACCTTAAGAAAAAATAAATAAAAAAAAC
>OMJG01001185.1_pt1 | contig 15991 bp, 15 predicted proteins | sample 1646431 | NCBI WGS metagenome assembly OMJG01 (sample SAMN03771674, study PRJEB25209) | food metagenome | isolation source: Cotija cheese | place: Mexico:Jalisco,Michoacan | collected 2011-12-12
TTGCCTGTCGAACACTAACAATCCTGATATCTGAATACACAATAGCATATCCTTATTTATAGCGTAAGCCTTTTCAGAATATTTTTGTATTGAGTATTTCAACTGTTCTTTTTTATCAAAAAATACTCTAGGCAAGGAAGATTTCTTAAGATATGATAGCTCTTCCTGCCGTAGAGTATGTTTCCTTTTATTATTTATTTCTTATTCGAAGATACATACTAAATAATTATAACTATTATCCTAGAGTTGAAATATCTTCTTTAAAGTACTTATCAGACAATTTAGTTAATGTACCATCCTTCTCCAGTTCCTTTAAAATTGTATCAAATTTATTCTTTAATGCTGTTCCTTCATCAGTTTTAGCAAATGGATAAGCAAACTGTGCTTTAAAAATACTTATACCTGACATTTTTAAATCTAAACCAGATTGTTCTATTTTCTCTTCACCACTAATTTTGTCATTTAAATATGCATCCACTCTACCGTAAGCTAAGTCATTTGGAATTCCGCTTGTATCTTCATATGTTACTACTTCTATTTCATCGTCAGGATTATTTTCACGAATATAATCCTCATAAAATGATCCTAATGCTACCGCAACTTTTTTCCCTTTTAAATCTGACAGTGATTGGTAATTGTTGTCGCTAGTTTCCATTAATTCAATATCTGGATATGCATATGGTTCTGTAAACTCATATGTAAGTTTTCTCTTATCTGTAATTGCTACATGTTCTGCCACTACATCTGTTCTTCCAGATTCTAGTTGTGCCATCTGACTTGTAAAATCTGTGGTCGTCCATTTTACCACATATCCTAATTTTTCTGCAATCGCTTCTGTTACTTCTACATCATAGCCAGTCAGTTTCCCTTTATCATCCTTATAATTCCAAGGATAGTGTAGACCTGATGTAGTCGCCTTTAACACTTTGGTACTGGAAGTAGTTTCATTAGTACTGCTAATACTAGAGTCACTTTTATTACTAGAACACCCGACCAAAAATATTATGACACCTATAAAAATCCCGCTTAATATATAGCCTTTTTTCATCATTGACCCTTACCTCACTCTTTCCCAAGAAAAAATAATCTATCACCTGTTTCAACAACCGCATTTCTCCTACTTATGATAATGTGAATATTCTTCTCTGCAAAATATTGTTTCACTTCTCCATTAATATTTGTAATCTCTGCAATTAGTTCACCTTTATTTACTACTTGTCCTGCATGTACAGTGTATGTTAACAATCCAGCTACATCAGAGTACAAATAATATCGACGATTAATTATACGATTGGAAAATGGGTGACTATTTTGTGATGTGTTGATAATTGACAATTCATTTAAAATTCTTATAAAACCATCATAGGAAAATCTTACATCTTCCGAATCCAATATACCTCCTTGTCCCAGTTCAACCATAAATGATATTTTTTTATTTAATTGGGCTTGAACGTCTAAGAATCCGAATGTGTTCCCTGGAATTTCATTTAAATTTTTGGAAAAATCCAAAGAACAATGATATTCTCCACCAAACACATAAGCCAAATGTCGTGCCTTTTGATAATACTCTTCTAATTCATCATTAATTTTTTTTACAACAGTATATGGTTTCCCTTCATAAAGACTACCCACGGTATGACAGTCAATTATTACTGAAGCTGGTTCGCCAAATGTTTCAAATAACTCAAAGGCAATTCTTTGCGAAATTGTTCCCTTAGCATTTCCTGGAAATTGTTGATCCAAATCTAGAAGATCTCTAGGAGTATTTTTTTGTCTTCCATTAAACGCCAAAACATTAGAAATAGGAGTTATTATAATGGTTCCTGATATTTTTTTTGGATCTACGTTTTTTAAAAGTTTTAACAGCGCGTATGGTCCATTTAACTCATCTCCATGTACTGCACCATTAAGCCATACTGTTGGTCCATTTTCTATACCTTTAATAATATGATAAATAATTGCAATATCAGAACCATCTGCTCTTTGACCAATCACAAGTTTATCTTGTGTTATCTCCCCTTTAGGAAAGTTCGATATATTTAATTTAATAATAATCACCTCTTCTTCTAATTTCAAAAATTTTACCATTTGTACTCTTTCATTAATAATAAAAATAAACTATCGCGAACGAGATTTTTTCTAAATCGAGGTCATTTGCAGTGTTACTTTAAATTAATTTGTTCTAAATTAATTATCACTGATGCTTTTCATTACAACTTTTAATGTATGATATACCCATTTTGCACCTCTTAACTGAAAGCTATCGCCATCTTATCCATACATTCAAGCGGCTGCGCGAGCATCAATATATCGAAAAAAATGGTCGCACTTACCGTATTAACGGAAAAAAAACTTCAACAATTAATTGCTGAAGGAATCAAAAAATAAAATTCGTTATAAGTGATGCTAATGCGCGAAAAAATCATCTTAAAAAACCACCAAAAAGAATCTTTTGGCGGTTTTTTTACTGTGTATATTAGTCCATTTATTCTTCAGACTGGCCCAGTGCGGCTTTTAGTGCTGCAGCAAGTGGACTTTCGACTTCTTCATCGGCTTGACTATATTTTTTTACAAGCTGACGTTCTTCATGCTTGGTCATTTTTTTCTTCCGTTCTTTTGTTCCAAGCATTTTTTCTGTAGTGCCATCATATTTACAACGGAAAAAGGCACCATTTTTCCCATCAATGATTTCCATTTTGCGATGGCATTGAGGGCAGCGATGATTAGAAACTTTAGGATCTTTGCGACGGCGATAGCTACACGAGTTGTTGGTACAGACGTAGACTTTGCCATCGCGGGTATTCTTTTCACGCAACAATTCGCCACATTCGGGACATTTTTTTTGCGTTAGCGCAAAGTCTTGGTACGTCGCTTCACTTTGCTTGATTTCTTTCACCAAGTCACGCGTATCTTGCTCGATTTGTGTCACAAACGTTTGGAACGGGTACGTCCCTGCTGCGATTGCTTCAAGCTCTTCTTCCCATTTTTGTGTCAAAATCGGCGTAACCAAATCAGGATTGACTAAGGTTAGCAGTTGCTTGCCTTTAGGCGTGACGGCCAAGCTATTGCCCGAACGCTCCATTAGCTCACTCTTTATTAGTTTTTCAATAATTTCGGCCCGTGTCGCTGGTGTGCCAAGGTGGAATTTTTCCATTTTCCCTAGTAACGTTCCTTCAGTCAATGGTTTTGGCGGTGTGGTTAGACCTTTTTTTAGTTGGAAGTTTGGTGCAATGCTTTGGTTCATTGACCAATTTTCCGTAGTTGGCACTTCCGTTGTCGCTGGCTTCCAGCCACTTTGAATGACTTGCTTTTGTTGGAAAGTAAACTGAGCAGCACCAAATGAGACCACTGTCGTTTGTTGCTTCGTGATATGCGGTTGCGCAAATAACCCTAAGAAGCGTTGCACAATTAATTGATAAATTTTTTGCTCGTCATTACTCAATTTTTCGTAGCGTGCCCGTTCCTCTGTCGGCACCAATCCATGATGATCCGTCACTTTTCCATCATTAAAGACGTTGGTCTGAATAACGTTTGCTCCGTTTTTGATATACAATTTTACTTCAGGTGAAAACGTCGCGACAGCTGCTAAGCGCTCATTCATCGTCTGTTTTAAATCGTTTGGCAAATACTTGCTATCAGTCCGTGGGTAGCTGACGATTTTGTGTATTTCATACAAGCTCTGTACCAGACTCAATGTTTTTTTTGCTGAATACCCAAAGCGTGCATTGGCTTCTTGTTGCAATTCCGTTAAGTCATAAGGCAATGGGGCAGCTTGTTTTTGTGTCTTTTCATTGATACTTGTGACTTTCCCTTGCTGGGATTGCAGCTGTTTCATCATCGCTTGTGCTTGGCTAGCTTCTTGCCATTCATAAGGATTTTTTTGCGCCATTTTTGCTCGTGATTTTCCTACTGCAAGTTCGATTTGATAATAGGTTTGCGCTCTGAATGTTTCAATGGACTGCTCTTGTTTTCTGACTAGTGCCAAGGTCGGGGTCTGTACTCGTCCAGCACTTAGATTATCTTTGTATTTCACGGTTAATGCCCGCGTCACATTCAACCCAACCAACCAGTCCGCTTGTGCTCGTGCAAGGGCAGACTGATACAGATGATTGTATTCTTGAGCCGGCTTTAATTTTTGAAATCCTTCTTTGATGGCTTTGTCCGTCTGTGAAGAAATCCAAAGTCGTTTGATTGGTTTATCAAAGCGAATCCACTCAATAATCCAACGAGCGACTAATTCTCCTTCACGTCCAGCATCCGTGGCAATAATGAGTTCTTTGACATCTTTGCGTTGGGCTAGTTGTTTGATGGCTTTCAGCTGATGACCAGTCTTGGGTAGTGGTTGAATACCAATTTTTTTGGGAATCATCGGCAGTGTTTCCAATTGCCATGCCTGCCATTCCTTATTGAGGTCTTCTGGCATTTTTAAGCCCAATAAATGACCAAGGGCCCACGTCACAATGACAGTTGGGCCTTCGTAATAGTTCTTTTGTTTTTGCGTCGCGCCCAGTACTCTAGAGAGATCTTTGGCAACGCTTGGTTTTTCGGCTAGAATTAGTTGCTTCATATAGTTCCTTCCTGCTTTCTACAGTGACAGGTTGATAATCTTTTAAAAGGGCCAATCCTTTGTATTGCTGCAAATCATCATCGCATTCTTCACACCAGCGTTCTTCACCTTCATTCCAAAAAGCACTCAAATAATTAGGGCGTGCATAGATGTGTGTGTAATGTTCTGTTAATTTAGCCCATTGTCTTTGATAACAGGCTTCAGCTTCCTCTAGTGAACGAAATGCGTATTCTCCATCAATATCGTTGCGCCACTCTTCAAAAAACCACCATGGCTCATTGTCACCATACATTGTGATTACCTGATACATGTTTTTCCATCCTCGCTTATCTTTCAAGTCTTTACATTTCGTTTCTGCTATTAGTTATAGTATTGACTTTTAGTAGAACTTTCAAGAAGTTAGCTTGTGAAGGTCCATGCATTTTTTATTTTTTTCCTTTTCTACTATAGCACATCTTCCAAAATTTAAGCCTCTGATCAAAGAAAATCCGCAAAAAAAGAAGGAAAAGGGCTACTCATTTGCCCCTTTCCTGCAACTCTTTTTGTAAGTTTAGACGTACTGTAACACTTTATTTTCTTGGAACGCCCGATCGATTAAGCCACCACCTAAGCACTCCATGCCGTCATAAAAAACGACGGCTTGGCCTGGCGTAATTGCTCGGACTGGTTCGTCAAAATAGACTTCTGCTCGATTGTCTGCTAACAGACGGACCGTGACCGGTACATCTTGTTGGCGATAACGGAACTTAGCAGTACATTTGAATTCTTCTGGTTGACCGCTTTGATTGGTGAAATGAATGTCACTGGCATCCAAATGATCCGCATATAAAGCCGGATGATGAAATCCTTGCCCGACGTATAGCGTATTCGTTGCCAAATCTTTCCCCACGACAAACCAAGGCTCTTGCGTCTTACCACCGCCACCGATACCTAATCCTTGACGTTGACCAATCGTATAATACATCAAGCCATCATGTTGCCCTTTGACCTCACCATCTAGCGTAACCATATTGCCTTTTTGCGCAGGTAAATAGTGGCTCAAAAATTGTTTAAAGTTTTTTTCGCCAATAAAGCAAACACCTGTTGAATCTTTTTTCTTCGCAGTAGCAAGATTGGCTCTTTGTGCTATGGCGCGTACTTCACTTTTTTCCATGCCACCAAGCGGAAACATTGTTTTTGCTAGTTGGTCTTGTGACAATTGACTTAAGAAATATGTTTGGTCTTTATTGTTATCAACCCCACGCAACATATGCGTCAAACCATCTTCATCGCGAACCACTTGGGCATAATGACCAGTAGCCACAAAGTCTGCTCCTAAATCTAGCGCATAATCAAGAAAGGCTTTAAATTTAATTTCTTTGTTACACATGACGTCTGGATTTGGTGTGCGGCCGGCACGATATTCCGCTAAGAAATATTCAAATACTCGATCCCAATATTCTTTTTCAAAATTTACCGAATAATAAGGTATACCAATTTGGTCGGCAACTTTGGCTACATCTTTGTAATCTTCGGTCGCTGTACAAACACCATTTTCATCCGTATCATCCCAATTTTTCATGAAGATTCCAATGACATCATATCCTTGTTCTTTTAAGAGAAGTGCTGTTACCGATGAATCGACTCCGCCGCTCATCCCAACAACGACTCTTGTGTTGCTGTTGTCTTTCATTTCTATCACCATCATTTCAATTGATTCTGAAACATCTACGATTTGAAGGTCGCAACTTTTCAGTCCAAGCTATTATACTAGAGATTGCTATTTTTTTCATGTCTTTGTGTTTCATTTTTTTTGCTACAAAAAGAATCGCTGTTGTCTACCCTGTTTGACATAGGCAAATAATATAGATTAATGCCGTTAATATACCTTCATAAGATTCGCTACTTCAATCAATTTCTTTGTCCGTAACTACTTTATTTGTCATTATCCCTTTTTTCTTCGTTCATTTTGTTGAGCCTTTTTTGCCAATGTATTCGTATCTCTGTAACGAGAACGCAACAGAAACACCAAGGGCGAGCTTGCTCGTTTATATACTCTTTTGTTTTCGACTGGATCTGTTAAGGTAACAAACAGGAATTGACACGTTACAGACTAAAAAGATGAAGAAATGTTCTTATAAAAAGAGAGCCGTTACCGTTTTGGGTAACTGCTCTCTATTGGTGGTGTTTTCTTTCAGCACTCTTACTGTCAACCTCGGCATGTCCGCCAATGATAGCAGCAGCCGCTTTGTCTTGTTACTTTGTTACTTCTTCAAACAAGCCACGGTCGATAAATCCATCCATTAAGAATGTAAATTTCTCGCGCAACATTTCATGCTTTGGATCTTTAAATAAATTGACAGCTTTTAATCCATTGGCTGTCGTTACAGACATTTTAAACGTCTTGATGTCTTTGGCTACCGTTATTTTTAATTGGAATCCTTCTTTGCTTTGTGGTGTTGCTTGTAGCGGACGGATCAATTGGAAATTTCCACCATTGGTTTCTGTAAAGCCGTTGTCACGTAGCGTGTAACGTTTCGCCGTGCTAGCTAGCTGATAGTACTGTGGCGAGCCGAGTACCGTTGTTTTTGTTTCAAAACCCATTGTTTCACCTCATTTTTTATTCTCTATTTATTATATAAAGAAATCAAAGCCTTGACTATCTTTATTGTTGAGAAACTATTTTTTTTGCAAGCGTTTGACTGTTGCACTTAATTTGTACGCAAATGTTTCTACTTCCTCTTGGGTGTTCCCTAGACCAAAGCTAATACGAATGGACTCACGAATATAGGGTGAATCTTCTCCATACATTGCCGTCAAGACATGCGATGGTTCGACATTTCCAGCCGTACAAGCTGAACCAGTCGAGATAGCAAAACCAGCTAAATCCATATGCATCAATATCATTTGATTGTCGACATTTGGCAAGGCAATATTTAAAATATGGGGCATCTTGGCTTGTTCATTGCCATTTAAGTGATACGCAATCTCTTGTTCCGCCAAAATGCGTGTAACAGTATCGGTAAAGCCTTGATACTTTTGTGCTTGTGCCGCTTGGTTTTTTTCTGAATGCAATGCTACGGCTGCGGCCATCCCGCAAATACTAATGAGGTTTTCAGTTCCTGCACGGCGCTTCTCTTCTTGTTCCCCTCCATATAAAAATGAAGGTAGCGATAGACCATCGCGCTTGAAGAAGAAGCCAGTTCCTTTTGGTCCATTGATTTTATGTGCAGAGATGCTTAACATATCAATTCCTAATTCATGTGGACGAATCGAGACTTTGCCATAAGCTTGCACCGCATCGGTATGGAAATATGCTGGATGATCTTTCAAAATAGCGCCAATTTCTTTGATTGGCAAGAGATTTCCTGTTTCGTTATTGGCAAACATAATCGAAACCAAAATCGTGTCTTCCCGTAAGGCTACTTTGAATTCATCTAGAGAAATCATCCCTGACTCATCGACTGATAGGTAGGTAACCTCAAAGCCTTGCTGCTCTAAAAATGCCGCAGTTTGCAAAATCGCAGGGTGCTCAATTTGCGTCGTAATGATATGACGTCCTTGATTTTTTCGAGCGAAGGCGGTACTAATCAAAGCCGTATTGTCTCCTTCTGTTCCACCACCATTAAAAATAATTTCATGGGGTTTAACGGCCAAGCTTTCGGCAATGACTTGGCGAGCGGTCGTTAGTTTTTCATTGGCTGCCCGTCCGTAGCGATGGACACTCGATGGATTACCAAAAATCTCTGGCATTAACTTGGTCATTGTTTCCACAACTTGCGGATGGATGGGTGTGGTGGCCGCATGGTCAAAATAAGTCATCCTTTTCCCTCTTTTCATTCTTTTATTTACTAAGTAAAAATAGCCCCTATCATGGCAATGATAGGAGCTACCGTCTGCATACACCTTATTTTTGCAAGCGGAAGAGCGGGCTCATTGGTGTATTGTCATGAATTCTTTTCAGTGCTTCACCGATTAACTCTGAGCACGTAATATAGGTTGTTTGGCGTGGATGGAGATTATCATCAGTCAGACAAGAATCCGTCACACAAATGTCTTCAATCGGAGCTGCTTCTAATACATCCTTTGCTTGGCTATTAAACAAAGCATGTGATGCACAGGCGTGGACAGATTTGGCACCTGCTGCTAGTAATAATTCAGCCGCCTTTGCAAACGTCTCACCCGTATTTAAAATATCATCGACCATGATACAGTTTTTCCCTTGGACATCGCCAATCACGTAGCCTTCTTCTTCAGGTGTTTCTCCTTGATCGACGATAGCTAGTGTCGTTTCTAAATATTCGGCTAAGCTTCTTGAACGTTGGATACCGCTGTTTTTAGGCGAAACAACCACGTAATCATCGCCATTCATGCCTTTATCTAAGTAATAGCGTGCAAATAATGGAATGGTAAATAAATTATCTACTGGAACATCAAAGAAACCTTGCACTTGAACGGTATGCAAATCTAGCGTTAAGACTCTTGTCACACCCGCTTCGACCAACATATTGGCAATCAATTTTGCTGTAATGGGTTCATGTGGCTTGGACGTACGGTCTTGACGTGCATAAGCATAATACGGCAACACAACATTGATTGTTTTAGCACTTGCTCGACGCATTGCATCAATCATAATCAAAAGTTCCATGTAATAATCATTGACAGGCTTGTTTGTTGACTGAATCAAGTACGTATGGACGCCGCGAACACTCTCCTCAATACTAATTGCAATCTCTCCATCACTAAATTGTTTGATGGAACATTTCCCTAGCTCACAACCAAATACGTCAGCAATTTTTTCGGCCAGTGGCACATTGCCATTCAGGCTAAAGATTTTCAAGGGTTCTTCTGAATAATTGTCGTTCATAGTTTCCTCCGATGTCGTAGTTTGCTTTATTTTAACATATTTTCATATTAATTTTCATTCGTTTGCTTTATTTCCCCAATTTCTTTAAATGAAACGGTACTCATTAACCACTTGGCAGGTACGACCGCTCGATAATTCCCCCAATTGTCATGGACTTTCACCCAGCGTTTGCCGTTTTGATCTTCACCATATGCATAAGCGACGACCCAATGATTGCCATATGTGCTACCTAGTTTTTTATTTAAACCAACGATGAGTGGCAAGCCTTGATCGATGCGCTTGACTGTCCGCTCCCAACCACCGATTAGCGTGAGTCGAGCCCAGTAAGGCTGATCCATATAGCGACAAAAGCGTGAAATTCCCCAGCTGACTTGCAGTGGTATCGTAGCTAATCCTAATGGCTGAATAAATAAGCGTAAATAGTGCACCAAATTTTCACCATCTGCCGAATCCATTTGCCGGACAAATCTCGGTAAATGAAATGGTGGCTCATAGTCTTGTAGGTATGCCAAAAAAACGGCCGCCGCATAGGAACCACATAGCTGTCCATCCGTGTTGATCCATTTTTCATATCGTTTAAATCGCTCTTGCGCTATACCGTGCCAGTGTATCGTATCCATCCGCCAGTCCTCCAATCGTCCTCTACTTGTCAGAATACTATCCTTGTACGATAATAGTAGCATAAGAAAGTGAGGAATTACGTATGAACTTAAATCTAAAAGAAGATTTTTATCATTATGTCAACGGTGAATGGATTGAATCAGCCGTTATCCCAGCTGACAAACCCTCTACCGGTGGATTTCAAGATTTAGTATCAGAAATTGAAAAACTCTTAATGAAGACATTTGCTGAATGGGCAGCCAATCCTGAGACTGTTACTGATGCACATTTGCAACACGCAGTTGCATATTATCAATTGGCTACTGATTTTGCTGAGCGAGACCAACTAGCAGGGGAACCTGTCGCGCCACTCTTGGCACGAATCAAAGCAATCGATAGCTTCCAAGAGTTAAATGAGCAACTAGGAGATTGGATTCTTGATGGCTTCCCGTTACCATTTGACTTTGGTGTTATGGCAGATATGAAGCACACTACTACACATGCAGTGTATTTATCACCGACTTCGTTAATTTTGCCAGATAAAACGTACTATGCCGAAGACAATGAACAAGCTGATACGATGTTACAAAAGTTTTTTGAAACATCTAGCTTGCTTCTCCAAAAACTCGGTCACACACGCCCTGAAGCTGAAACTTTAGTCGAGCAAGCGATGGCATTTGACCGTTCTTTGGTGCCATTTGTCAAAAGTGCAGAAGAAAATGCTGATTACAGTCTAATGTACAACCCTCGTTCATATGAAGAGGTCATCGCATACTCTGATACGATTGATTTTGACAAAGCATTTGCGGCAGTCTTACCAACAAAACCTGAACAAATCATTGTTTCAGAACCAACCTTTTTTGAATCCTTTAAAGAATTTGTCACCCAAGAGCAATTCCCTTTACTAAAAAGCTGGCTGTATGTGATGACAAGCTTACAATATACTGACTATCTAAGTGACGATATTCGCGTCCTTGGTGGTGAATATGGTCGCTTCTTATCTGGTATTCAAGCAGCCAAAGAGCCAGTCAAAGCAGCTTATACCCTGGCATTTAATCAATTCAGCGCGCCAATCGGTATTTACTATGGTCAAAAATACTTTGGGCCAAAAGCCAAACAAAATGTCGAACATATGGTACAAGCGATGGTGGATGTTTATAAAAATCGCTTAGAAACTAATACGTGGTTAAGTGAAGCTACCCGCAAACAAGCCGTAGTAAAACTAAATAAAATCGGCATTCATGTAGGCTATCCGGAAAGCATTCCCGCTATTTACGATCAATACCAAACTGTAGCCAAAGAAGATGGTGGCTCATTCTTTAGTAATTCCTTACACTTTAAACGTTTGGCCCGTGAAGACAACTTCAACAAACTAACAAAACCCGTTGATCGCAAAGAATGGGGCATGTCGGCAGCTACGGTCAATGCTTACTACAGTGGTCTAATGAATATTATCGTCTTCCCTGCTGCTATTTTACAAGCACCATTTTATAGCTTGACGCAATCAAGCAGTGCCAACTATGGCGGAATCGGTGCAGTGATTGCTCATGAAATTTCACATGCATTTGATAATAATGGAGCAAAATTTGACGAAAATGGGAATTTACACAATTGGTGGACAGAAGAGGACTTAACTCAATTCCAATCACTAGCTCAAGCCATGATTGATGAATTTGACGGCATTGAGTTTGCTGGTGCCAAAGTAAATGGCAAATTAACCGTATCTGAAAATATCGCAGATGCTGGTGGGTTGAGTTGTGCACTGGAAGCAGCCAAAACTGAGCCAGACGTACAACTTGCAGACTTCTTCACCAACTGGGCAAAAATTTGGCGCACCAAAGCGACCACGCAATACCAACAATTATTGCTAAATGTGGACGTACATGGTCCGGCCAAACTACGCGCAAACATTCAACTACAAAACTTGGATGATTTTTATACCACGTTTGATATTCAACCTGGCGATGCAATGTATCGTGAGCCTGAAAATCGCGTGCATATCTGGTAAAAGTCAAATAAACGAACACAGCTACTAAACCCAATAAGCGAATCAGAATTACTAAAAAAGCCATAAAATCCAAAATTGGATTTTATGGCTTTTTGCTTGTCTGCGTTTATTGCTCGGAACTTAACGCTTTTGTCACAACCTTTTTATTTAGCTTGCATTTGAATGTATTGTAAAACCATTTGAGCAGATTGTTTGCCTACTTCGTCAATAAATTCGTCAAAGCTTTGGGTCGCTTGATGATCAGCTGTATCACTCATCGCACGAATAACGACAAATGGCACACCAAATTGAAAGGCAGTTTGCGCAATCGCTGCGCCTTCCATTTCACAGGCAAGAGCGTCTGGAAAATGATGCAAGATTGTTTTGATTTTTTCTTCGCTATCAATAAATGCATCGCCGGTCACGATGAGCCCTTTTTTGCTGCTTAGCTTAGTCGCTGTCGCTGCCGCTGCAAAGTCCTCTACTAACGTCGCATCTGCTTCAAAATACAATGGCATACCTGCTGGCAACTGCCCATATTCATAGCCAAATCCAGTGACATCAACATCGTGATACGCCACTTTAGTCGACAATACGATGTCGCCCACTGATAGACCAGCTCCGATGCCACCCGCTGAGCCAGTATTGATTAAAACATCCACCGCATATTTTTGAATTAATAAGCTAGCCGTAATCGATGCTGCGACTTTGCCGATACCTGATTCCACTACAATGACTTCTTGGTGATCAATTGTTCCTGCATAAAATTTTGCGTCTGCTTGTTCCCAGGCTTGCTTATTCACTAGTGCTTCACGTAGTACCTTAACTTCTTGTGCCATCGCACCAATAATTCCTATTTTCATCGTTTCCTCCAAATATCATTTACAAAAAGATAATAGCCAAATATACCAAAACAATTAAAACCACCACAACGGCAATCGCCTTCCCTAAAAAGGAATTCATGCGACGCGACTTTTGATTTTCACCTGAGCGGGTCTTTTTCATTGGTTGCTTTTTTTTGTATTCTTTCCGATAGAAGCGATCGATTTCTTTTTCTCGTCGCTGGTGTTCTTTTTCGCTTGCTTTGAGTTGCTCTTTTTGCTGTTCCTTAAGCAAGCGCTCCTCGTCTTGACGCATTTGTCGTAACTGAGATCGAGTAAGCAAAGGTTTTTGAGTCATCTACTTACCTACCTTTCAACATGCGCAGTTCCCAGTATGTTACGGCATAAATCGTCTTCGCATCGCAAATTGTTCCTTTTGCGATTTCATTTTTTGCCTCTGCTAACGTGAGTGCTACAACTGATAAAAACTCATCATCATCTGCCGCAAGAGGATGTTTTGCTTTGTGCAATTGCTCTGCCCAATAGATTGTTAGAAATTCATTGGAGAACCCAGGTGTCGAATACATGCCCACGACTTCTTCCCAGTGATCTGCTTGAAAGTCCGTCTCCTCTTCTAGCTCACGCTTAGCCGTATGTTCAGGGGTCTGTTCTTCACCAGGATCAATTTTGCCTGCTGGAATTTCTAACGTCATTTTTTCTAATGGTTTACGAAATTGCCAAACAAATACCATTCTTTCTTGGTCATCGACAGCCATGATTGCGACTGCACCATGATGAAAAACTAATTCTCTGGTGGCCATTTTGCCATTGGGTAAGCTGACGTCATCCACTACAAAATCAATAATGTTGCCGTGGAATAGTTCATTACGTTTCATTGTTTTTTCTTCAAAATTTTTGCTGTCCATTTCTTCCACCTCATTTGTAAAATAGCAAGTTCTGATTTAATTGTCTATTCTTTTCTAGTGTATCATAGAAAATTATGATTTTTGTAAATTATTCAAATCCATCTCAAGTCGGATACTCAAGTGATTCTCATCGTGTTAAAATACAAATAGAACGAACAAGTTTCCATTTTTGTTCAAACAATTCAGGAGGAACGGAAATGAAAAAGAACCTAATATTTGGTATCTTCTTATTAATTATTGGCTTCCTATGCTTTACGATGCTGGCAGAAAAAAGTTTTTGGCTGATTGCCTTATTTTTACTTGGCATCTATCTTGTCTATCGCGGGATCACCGGTGGCAAGAGTGTAAAACAAAAGGCTCCCGCACTGTCAAAAGATCGCGAACGTTACTATCGCGAGACTGGGATGAACGCTCGTGAAATTGAGATGTTTCGCGAAACCATGAATCAAACCAAAGCTGACATCGATCAGCTACAACAAAACTTTCAAGCAAATGCCAAGTTAAAAGCGATTGATTTGCGCCACAATACCGTCAAAGCAGCCAAAGCGCTATTTAAAGAATTGGTGAAAGAACCACAAAAATTACATTACGCTAGCCATTTTCTTTACACTCATTTGCCAAACTTAGTTGATTTGACAAATAAATATATCGAAATTAGTGCTCATGAAATCAAATCAAAAGAAACCTATGATAAAATGGAAGAAAGCATTCTAGTCATTGATCAGATGGCTGCCTTGATTGCAAAAGATTACCAAAATTTCGTTTCAGATGACTTTGAAGATATCGATGTTGAGCTTTCATTAGCAAAACAAAGTATCAAAGAAGAAGCGAAATAGCAGACTTCTCTTTTATCAGTGATTTTGCAAAGAATCTAGCTGATGGCTAGATTTTTTTGCTCATGTAAGACTATATAGGAGGTATTTCCATGACAGATGAGCCAAACAAAACGACATTCGAAACAGATTCTTTAAATGATTTATTAGCGAACCCTTTTGAAACACCCGTCGATGCGCTAACTTCTAGCCAACAAGCAGATATTGATGTCTTGAAAAAACAAGAAACGGCCCCACGTTTAATCGATCAATTGCCTTTAGAGCGTCAGCAACAAGCCAAAGAATTGGCCGATAAAATCGATGTAAACAATCAGCAAGCAGTCATTACTTATGGCGCCAATGCCCAAACCAAATTAAGTGAATTCTCACAGTCGATGCTAAATCATGTTCAAGCAGCAGACATTGGTCCAGTCGGTGATTCTTTGACAGAGTTGATGTATCGCTTGCAAGAAGCAAATCCTGATGAATTACGCGCCGGCGAAGGAAATTTCTTCCAACGCATGTTTGGCAAAGTAAAACAGTCCATCTATGAAACAACGGCTAAGTATCAAAAAATCGGCGCCCAAATCGATAAAGTTGCTGTCAAATTAACCAAAGAAAAAGATGGCCTCTTGCAAGACAATCTGATGTTAGAACAATTGTATCAAAAAAACAAAGACTATTTCGATGCCTTGAACGTCTATATTGCCGCAGGTGAATTAAAGGTAGAAGAAATGCAACAAACAGTCATTCCCGAAGCCTTAGCAAAAGCACAACAAACTGGCGACCAAATGGATGCTCAAATCGTCAATGATTACACACAATTTCTAGATCGCTTAGACAAACGGACACATGACTTGCGCTTAGCTAGACAGATCACCATCCAGCAAGCACCTCAAATCCGCTTGATTCAAAATACCAACCAAGCGCTCGCTGAAAAAATCCAAGCATCTGTTGCAACTGCGATTCCTTTGTGGAAGAACCAAGTTGTGATTGCTTTGACCTTATTGCGCCAAAAAGATGCTGTCACAGCACAACGACAAGTGTCTGAGACGACCAATGATCTCTTACGCAAAAATTCTGAGATGTTAAAAATTTCCGCTATTGAAACGGCAAAAGAAAATGAACGCGGCATTGTGGATATCGAAACCTTGCAACAAACGCAAAATGACTTGATTGAAACCATTCAAGAAACCTTACGCATTCAACGAGAAGGAAAAGAAAAACGCCAACATGCCGAACTTGAACTTGGTGTGATGGAAAACGATCTAAAAGAAAAATTGTTAGAATTAACGAGTCAACGTATCGACTAAACCTTTCAAAAACCTGAGATACAGCCGCAAAAAGCCAGAACATCCCGAAGTTATTCCTGATATTCTACCCCTATCTAGGACAAAGAAATAATTAACGTCCTAGATAGGGGTATTTCGTA
>OMJG01001186.1_pt1 | contig 15989 bp, 17 predicted proteins | sample 1646431 | NCBI WGS metagenome assembly OMJG01 (sample SAMN03771674, study PRJEB25209) | food metagenome | isolation source: Cotija cheese | place: Mexico:Jalisco,Michoacan | collected 2011-12-12
CCGCGCCGAAAGTAGTTGGTGGGAAACTACCCGCGAGGATAGGGAGCTGCCACGCAACGTAAGGGATCAACATTAGTTGATTCCTTTTTTGTTGTCTTCAAGTAAAATAATAGGAAAAAGTTTATAATATAAAACTATCAGAAACTTGAAATGAGAAGGTACAGAAATGACAAGATTTAGACAAGCTACCATCGATGATGCAAAAGAATTAGTAGCAATTTATACACCATATATTACTAATACCACAATTACTTTTGAAACAGAGATTCCAACTGAAGAAGATTTTCAACAGCGGATCAAAGATATTACAGCCAAATTCCCCTATTTAGTGGCTCTGGACGAAAATGATAAAATCTTAGGTTATGCGTATGCTCATTTGTATGGCACACGTGCTGCTTATGCTTGGACCGTTGAAGCAAGTATTTATGTTGATCACAATTATAAGGGGCACGGATTAGGAAGAGAATTGTACCAACGATTAGAAGCTATTTTAAAGAAACAAGGTGTTGTTAATTTATTAGCAGCAGTTACTGAAGAAAATAGTGGTAGCGTGAAATTCCATGAGAAATTGGGCTATCGAAGAGTTGGGACTTTTCAAAAAGCCGGGTTTAAGTTTGGACGTTGGCTAGATGTTATTTGGTTACAAAAAGAAATTAATCCTAAACTATTAAAAATGAAATCAATCGTTCCCTTTAATGAACTGAGTTAAAATGTTTGACCTAAAGCAAACTTCAGGTAATATACTATAACTTGTAAAATGGAAGGAGCATTCTATGACTAAATTAACAGATACTTTTGATATTTATAATGGCGTTAAAATTCCTAAGGTAGCTTTTGGTACTTGGCAAATTCCGGCAATTCAAGCTAAACAAGCAGTTTCAGATGCTATCAAAACAGGATATAGACATATTGATACAGCCTTGGCTTACCAAAATGAAAAAGAAGTTGGACAAGCTGTTCGAGAATCTGGCGTTAAACGTGAAGATATATTCGTAACTTCAAAATTACCAGGTGGAACTAAGACTTATGAGGGTGCTTTGGCTGACTTTGAAACAACTATGAAGAATTTGGATTTAGATTATTTGGATCTTTATTTGGTTCATGCTCCATGGCCATGGGACGAGATAGGCTCTAATTACGATAAGGAAAATGTTGAAGTATGGCGTGCTATGGAAGAGATTTATAATTCCGGTCGCGTTAAAGCTATTGGTGTTTCTAACTTTAATGTTCATGACTTAGAGAATATTTCAAAGACGGCCACGATTAAACCAATGGTCGATCAAACTCAATATTATATCGGCTTTACTGAACCTAAAATTACTGAATTTGCCAAAGACAACGATATTTTAGTTGAAGCTTATTCACCTTTAGCAACTGGTGGTTTGATCAATAATCCAGATGTTAAGAAAATTGCTGATAAATATAACGTTAGTGTTCCACAATTAGCGATCGAATTCGTTATTCAAAATGGTGTTTTGCCTTTGCCTAAGGCAGTTCATAAGGAGCATATCGTTGCTAATACGAAGTTAGATTTCACTATCAGCGATGAAGATATGAAGACATTAAATGAGTTTCCGGATACAGCTCCATCACATTTCCATAATCCTACTCAAGGATAGTAAAAAGGTATTTGACCATAACAAGTCAAATACCTTTTTTATATGATTGAAAAAATTAATCTTAAATTCAAAATGGTAATAATTCCAGCTAAAAGCAAGCCAACAATAGTTGTTAATTTACTATTAGTATGTTCTTTCATCAATTTGGAATTTGACGTTAACAAGATCATTGGAAAGAGTGTAAATGGCAAGGCTATACTTAATGCGATTTGAGCATAAACAATTAGATTCTCGAAATCTTGCTCATTGAAGTTAACTAAGAAACCAATAATTAAAATAGGAATTAAAGTAACAAATCTAGTCAGTAAACGCCGTTGCCAGAGTGGTAAGCGGATATTTAGGAAGCCTTCCATCACAATTTGACCGGATAAAGTACTAGTAATAGAAGAAATCAGCCCTGTAATTAGAAGAGCGAATGCAAAAAGCCAACTCATAACTGGACTGGCTAATTTACCTACGATAGCGGCATTTTTCAGACCATTAAAAACGTCCTGTAAACTAGCTAGTTGATCATTAGTATGGAAGAATAATGTTCCACCTAAAATTAATAATAAAGCATTGATAATAAAGGCTGCTACTAAGTGAACATTTGAATCCCAGTTAGCAAAACGTAAGGCCTCATTAACTTGAAGTGGATCTTTGTAATCATAACGTCGACTTTGAGCTAAAGAAGAATGTAAATAAAGATTGTGGGGCATGATGGTAGCTCCCATGATACCCAAGCTCAAAACTAATTTTTCATGATTATGGATAATATCACTAGTAGGAATAATACCTTGAAATATTTTTCCAAAGGCAGGATTAGTTCTAAAGACTTCAATTCCAAAGATAATTCCGACAGTCAAAATGGCTGCTAAGACGATGAATTCGATTCTACGGATACCAAAACGTAAAAACAATAAAACTATCAAGACATCTAAAATCGTTAAGAGAATGCCAAATATCAAAGGCAAACCAAACAATAGTTTTAAAGCAATTGCAGTTCCAACAACTCCAGTTAAATCAGTTGCCATCATAGCTATTTCGTTGAGAATCCATAAGCAATAACGAATTGGTTTGGGAACTTTTTGAGCAATGGCTTGTGCTAGATCTTGTCTGGCCACAACACCAAGTTTAATGGCCAATGACTGCGTGAACATAGCGATGATGATTGAAATAAGTAGCACAGATAATAATTGATATTTGAACTGACTACCGCTGGAAAGAGAAGTTAGCCAATTTCCGGGATCCATGTAACCGACGGCAACTAAAGCTCCTGGACCACTGTAAGCTAGAAATTTTTGGAGAAAAGAAGCTTCATAAACGCTGGGAACTTTGACACTTTGATTTATTTCGTCCAGACTTTTTTTCATGAGTTTTGGACCAGATTTCTTTGGGCTAAATCAGCTAAAAATTGGCAAAAATCAGGATCATCGTTCATTGGTGAAACTAATTGGAATTTATTTCCACCACTAGCTTTAAAAGTTTGGTAGTTTTGTACGTAATCTTCTTCTATAGTCTCCAAACAATCAGCGACAAAGGAAGGGGTGACGATTAGAATATTTCTTTTTCCTAATTCAACGGCTTGCATCAGGGCATTTTTTAAATATGGTTTTAACCAAGGCATAGGGCCGAATTTTGATTGATAAACAGTTTTGATTTGATTTTGAGGAATTGTTAATAGTTTGGAGACTGCTTCAGTTGTGGCAAGGCATTCTTTTTGATAAGGATCACCATGTTTTACCATTGCTGTAGGAATGCTGTGATAGCTGAAAAATAATTCATCATAATTATCCGCGTCCCAAGCTTGTTGAATTTTTTTAGCAAGAATTTGTTGATAATTATTTTCCTGATAAAAACGATCGATGATAGTTAAGTCGACGTTAGCAGTTTTGGCTTGGTCAATAATCGATTTGGTGCTGCTCTGCGTATATTGGGGAAAGAGAGGCAACAAAATAATATTTGAACAACCGTCTTGTTGCATTTTTTGCAGAGTATCTTTAATATCTGGTTCGCCATAAGTCATTGCCATTTGGACGTTCCATTGTGGTAAACACTGTTGAACGCGATTGGTAATCAACTGAGTATTTACAATCAATGGAGAGCCATCTTTTAACCAGGAATCTTGATAAAAAGTTGCTGAACGCCAAGATCTTAATGGCAAGATGATACCTCGTAAAATTGGTTGCCAGAGAGCTTTAGGCATTTCAATCACATTTTGATCACTGAGAAATTCTTGAAGATATTTTTTGACGTCACTAGTTTGAGGAGAAGCAGGTGACCCTAAATTTACTAAAAGTAATCCTTGAGACATAATTTTCCTCCTAGTATTTTTGAATTAATAATATCACATCATAAAAAAATCTATATAAAATGTTAGACAGCTCACAAGGTAAAATGCTAATATCATAATATACTAATGATAACGATAAGAATTTAGTAAGAAGGTGAAACTATGAAATTATCAAAAAATTTGATGAAATTACTAGCATCTGATATTGAACCCAAAATCAGTATTATTATGCCAATCTATCAACAAACTCAACAGGTAGAGGTGAATTTGATTACTTACAAAAACCTCTTGAAAGAAGTAAAAAAGGAATTAAATCAATATCCACGTCGGGAGTGGATTAAAGCTGTTGAACAATTGGAGTCATTGATCCTTGATCGAAAATTATGGAATGAGACTAAGACTGCCTTACTGATTTTTGCCAATAATGAAGCGATAGAAATTTGTGAAGTGGAACATCAAGTAGCAGCCAAGTCACATGTTGGAAGTACTTTCTTGATTCAAGATTTATTACTACCTGAAGAGCAGATTCACCGAGCAGATTTTTTGATTGATTTAAGTCGTGACCGAATCCGAATTTATGACGTTAGTAGTTTAAAGCGAGTAAAGCTAGAGGGGTTGCATACTCATTTTTCCAATTATTATGATGATTTTGACGTGAAATCTAAAATTAATTTCCGTTCTGTTGGTAAAGCGACTTTTTACCATGGTCACAACGCAAAATCCGAGCAACAGGAAAAAGAACAATCAATTTACTACCGTTATTTAGATCGAAAACTGAAAAATCTTCATTTGAAATATGGCTACGAGTTTTTAATAACAGGATTGCCCAAGGCTTTGGATAACTTCTTAAAATTATATGCACATCGAAAATATGTGAGTGGAGTCATTCATGATTCAATGGCTAATTTATCTCATTCAGAATTAAAAGAAAGAATATCTAAATATTATGCTTTTGAAAGAATAGCCAAAATTGAATCAATCAAGCAAAAAATTAGTTCAGCTCATAAGGGGAATCAATTGTTGAATGATTTAAATATTATTGAATTTGCTCTTAATAATCGTGATGTTCAATCTTTAATTTCATTTAATGATGGTAAATCATATTCAATTGCTCACAATAAATTACTGATAAAATCTTTATTAAATAAGATTAATTGTCGAGTTATTTATACACCAAATTTTAATCGTTATTCTAGTATGAATGCCATTTTGTATTAAGTGGCAATTAAGAGAAGCTTAGGATTCTTTTTTATAAAAGGATAGTAGGCTTCTTTTTTTACGACATGTAAATTTGTTTTTCTTAACAAGTTTTTTAGGAAAGGGTTAAAATAAACTTGTAACGGAGAAGTAAAAAAATCGGAGGTAGAGTACTATGAAAAATATTTTAATTATTGGTGCAACTAGTGCCATGGGTGAACTTGCTACGAAGTATTTTTTGAACAAAACTGATGATAATATTACTTTGATGGCGCGTTATACGAATCTTTTGACGATTGACGAGAAACGGGAACGTGTATATCAAGGAGACATTATTGACAAAGATATTTTGGATGCTGCAATGGAGGGAATCGATGTAGTCTTAGTTTCACTGGACAGTAACGAAGAGCGTCTGATTCAAAAGATTATTGAGGCTATGGATAGGGCAAATATTGATCGATTCTTATTCTTAACATCAATGGGTATTTGTAATGAAACGCCTATCTATGCTGGGGCATCAGGTAATTTGACAGAGCGTTCGATTTTAGAGCCATATCAACAAGTTATTTCTAGAATTGAAGATTCGGATTTGAATTATACGATTATTCGTCCTAGTTGGTTAGACGATGGATCAGATATTAAGAATTATCAAATTGAGCACAATGGTAAACCATTCCAAGTCGATACGGTTTCACGTTACAGTGTGGCTGATCTGATTCTTCGTCTAGCTGGCAATGACCAACTTGATGCTCGGGATAATGTAGCTATCAGTCGTAAAATTTAAACTCAAATAAAAAATGCCTTATGGGAAAGAAAAATTCTCATAAGACATTTTTTTATTTTTGAGGTTCGTTTTTTCTTAAAATTCTTGCGGGATTGCCGACAACAATAACATTGTCAGGGAATGAATGAGTAACGACTGATCCTGCACCAACGATAACGTTATTTCCTAAAGTGACACCTGGTAAGATGCTAGCGCCACCACCGACCCAAACGTCATTTCCAATTGTAATTGGGGCGACTCTTTCAGCTTCAGTTCTTCTAACTGCTGGGTCCATGGGATGTTTAGGTGTGTAAAGGCCAACCTTAGGGCCAAACTTAACATCATTACCGATGGTGATTTTTCCTTCGTCACAAAGCATTACATCGTGATTAGCATAGAAGTGATTACCAATAGTGATGTTGACACCATAACTGAAATAAAGCGTAGGTTCAGCGAAGAATCTGTCACCAACTGATTTCATTAGGCTTTTAATTTTTTCGTTACGTTCGTCACTGTTAGCGATTAAATTGTAGTTCATTAATTTGGTACGTACATCGTTGCGTAGATCGGATAAAGGTTTTGATTCTAAATAAAGTTCTCCATTTATCATCTGCTGATACGCAGGATCTTGTTCAATATCCATTCTTTTTAGCATCTCCTAAATAATTTATATTCTAAGGATAGCATACTTGTGAAAATTTTAGAAAAATCTTTGAAAATACTAGATTTTGTTGAAAATGTGAAAAATAATTGTTTACTTAGGTTGAACTTTGCTCAAAGCGGTACGATAGAAGGGTAAATAAATTTCGGAGGTAGATTAAATGACAAATGTTCTAATAATCGGTGCAACTGGCTTAGTTGGTCAAAAGGTCACCAAGTATTTTCTAGAAAAGACTGATGATTATTTAACTTTGATGGCTCGCAATACTAGTATTTTGTCTATTGATGAAAAGCGTGAACGTATAGTTGAAGGGGATGTCATTGATGATAAACCTTTAGCAGAAGCTTTGAAGGGTAACGAGGTTGTCTTTGTCGCTTTAGATAGTAATTTGGAGCAATCAACGCAACGTATCCTTGATGGCATGAAGAAACTCAATATTAAACGAATTCTTTTTGCTAGTTCAATGGGCTTATACAACGATGTACCAGTTAGTGATGGTGCTTCAGGTAATTTGACTGAAGATGCTATTTTGAAGCATTATCAAGCTGCAGCTCAAATGGTAGCTGATTCAGGACTAAATTACACAATAATTCGTCCAGCTAATTTTGATAACGGTCAAGATTTGAATTATGAAGTGACCGCTGATGGCGAAGAAAATAAAGGTCAAGATGTATCGATTATCAGTGTGGCTGATTTTGTAGTTAAATTGGCTCAAGATGAGAAATTAGGTGCTGAAGAAAGTTTAGGTGTTAGCCGAAAAGAGGCATAAGGTGCTTGCCCTGAAGTCAGCTTTAGGCATTAGAATAAAAGGAAAAGATAAAGGGGTAGTAAAATGGCAAAATTAATCATCTATTTTTCTCTTTCTAATAATACTAAAAAAGCTGCTCAAAAGGTTCAAAAAATTACTGGAGCTGATATTTATCGCCTAGAGGCTAAAAATCCTTATCCAGAAGGGTATTCTAAATATTCTAAAATTGGTATGAAGGAATTTGAAGATGATATCCATCCTGAGATCAAAACTGATCTTCCTGATTTAGATAAATACGATACTATTTATCTAGGTTATCCAACTTGGAGTGGAAAAATTCCAATGATATTCCACACTTTATTCGAACAGTATGATTTTTCTAATAAGAAAATCGTTCCATTCACAACAACTGGTGGTTCTAGTGCTAGTGAATCGTTGCCTTCAGTAAAAGAAGTAGCGAAAAAGGCAATTGTGACAGATAACTTTAGATATCAATTTGATGATGAGAAGTTAAAAACATTTTTAAATGGTAAATAAAAAGCTGAAGCCACTTGGATCGGGAATTGTCCAAGCAGCTTCAGCTTTTTGAGGTTTATATAACCAATTAACCATTTTTGTGTGTAATATGGGAGAACGATTAATTGATTTTGAATAATGGATTCCATTGGCTACCCCCAACGGAGATAACCAATGTCATCAACAGTGGTTATAATGATTATAATTAATTAATTTCTAATTTACAAGGGTAAATATTAAAAAATAATTAAGCAGATTAATTTATCAGTAATAAAGACTGCCATGTTAGCAATTTTTATAAAAAATATTCGAATATTGTATATTAAAATTTAATTGTTCAAATCGATTGCAACCAATTGATATTTGATGTCATACTATCATGGCGAAAGGAATGGGTGATAAAATGCGTCATCGTAAGAGTAATAAAAAACCATTGATCATCACGTTGGTTTCAATATTAATTATTTTGGTTTTATGTGTTATTTTCTTCTTCCCATTGAACAATGCAATTAGAAATATTACTGGCAATGACACGGCAAGCGATAAAGTCGTTAAGTCTGAATTGGTTAAAAAAGTTAAATCAAAGAAAAATGGTAATTCTCAAAGAGATAAGAAAATAGATCGTGCAGCATCTTTTTTAGGTAAAAAGAAAATGTCTGAAATCATGTCAGCTGCTAACAATCAAAATAAAACAGCTGCTTTAATCGAAGATTCTTCATCCCTATCTAAAGAGCAATCTCAAAAAGCTGCTGCCGAAATTTTTTCCAATGAGGATTACACACCATTAAGAAAAGCGGTCAGTGATGGAAATTGGTATCAAGCTTATCAACAATATCAAAAATTGTCTGATAACGGTGATTTAGGGCAGTTGCAACAAGATATTAGTCAATAAGAACAAAAATAACGCAGATTTTCACCTACGTTATTTTTTTATTCTTAAGAAAAAATATTTTTAAGGTTTCTATAAGAACTTTTTGATATCCTTTTCATCGGAACTGTCATAGAAAAAAGCTTCGATAGGGATGCCATATTTCTCATGAATGAGTAAAATTTCTTTTTGGGTAAAACCTAAATTGTCATTCTTCCGACGAATGGTAGATGTAGATTTTTCCAAGAGTTGGGCAATGTCACTTTGTTTGATTTTTTTCAAAGTAAAAAATGCCTTCAAATATTGATTATTGTACATAGTAATGTGTAATCCCCTATTCAAGCTTTTTTCCTTAATTTAGGAACAGTCTTATGTTAAACTAAAAATACAAATTTTTCAATAAATATTTTTGAAAAAGTCATATTTTAGGTTAAAATATCATATATGAAAGGTATAGGTTGTATTTGACATATGATGACAATTGGAAGATATTTACGTACTAAGAGATTTTTTAAGGAATTAACTTTGCAACAAGTAGTGGACACTGTACGAGAGAATTATAATTTTTCAACATCAACTTCAGTTTTGAGTGCAATTGAAACTGACAAGAATAAGATTCTTGATGGCGAATTGTTATTTGTCTTAGCTGATTTATACGGTGCTGACTTAACAGAGTTAAGTGATTTAATTTTAAAGAATCTTAAGGCAAACAATAGAAGAAATTAAAAAAATTAGGCTTAAATTCGAATGGGGTAGTCTAAAACTTGATATAAAAAAATAAATATCAAGTTATTAAGAATATGTATAAAGGGAATGGAAACAGTTTTGCATCATGATGATGATGTAGGACTGTTTTTTTATGTTTTGGCAAGAGAAATGCGTTCACATTGGTTGACGAATCGACTACAATACAAATGAGGGAAGTTTAAACAAGTTATCGACATTACTAGTATTGAGGCAAAATATCTTGAATGATTGGACGATGAGAAATGGAATTTTGCGTAGATACAGATAAAAATAATAGTTGGTATATAGGAACTAAAGATTATGATTCGAAGATGATCAATAAAATTGAGACGATAATGTTTCAAGGCAATGGTTACGTTGGTATGCGCGGTGTAACAGAAGAACCTCAATTGAATGAGAAACGTGATATGTTCGTATCAGGTACGTTTGACGCATTTCCTAGTGAAGTGACTGAATTGCCTAATTTACCAGATTTGTTGAATATGGTTTTCCAAATTGATGGGAAGACTTTAAATTTAAAAGATGGCCAAGTTAAGGGATATCATAAATATCTCAATATGAAAAATGGCGAATTAACTCGTGAATTTACGTGGGTGATTGATCATAAACAGGTCAATTTCAAATTTAGTCGGTTTGTTTCCATGGATAATTATCATTTGTTAGTTTCGAAAGTAAGTATTAGTTCTGATAAAAATATTAATTTGAAAATTAAATCAGGAATTGATGGTCAACAATCAAATAGTGGAACACAGCATCTTATGGAAGGTAGCAAACGATTCTATGAAGGAAAATTTATTCAATTAACGGAGAAGTCGCAGCAGTCTAAAGTTGAATTTGTTTTTAATTCGATGCATAAATTGTTTGTGAACGAAGTTTTGCTTAATAATAAACCTTATATCAAAATGGGACGTCGGCAGATTTTTGAAAATTATGATATTGATTTGGCAGCCGGACAAGTCTTTCAAATCGTAAAATACAGTAATATTTTTACAAGTATTGATACGGATGTTAAAGATGATGATCTAGCTGAAGCTTCGGTTAATGGTTTAAAGAAATCCAGTTGGGCTAACTATCATGAATTGTTACAAAAATCAGCACGTGCTTGGGAGAAAAAAGTTTGGAAGAAGAGTTTTGTTGAAATTAAATCAGATGACGTTACACCACAAGTAGCGATTAATTTTGCTCGTTATCAATTGGCTGCCAACACGCCACATTCTCCAAATATGAATATCGGTGCCAAAGGTTTAACAGGTGAAGGCTATAAAGGGCATACATTTTGGGATACAGAAATATTTATGTTGCCATATTTTATTTTTACAATGCCCAAAATTGCCAGAAATCTTTTGGAATATCGTTATTTAGGATTAGAAGGCGCTCATAAAAAAGCAATTAGAAATGGATATCGTGGCGCCGAATTTCCTTGGGAAGCTGCCAATCCTAGTGATGGTGAAACGGCTCCACTATGGGGGTCTGCTGATATCGTGACCGGTGAGCCAATGAAAGTTTGGTCTGGTTTTATCGAACAGCATATTACTGGTGATGTCGTTTATGCGGTAATGGAATATTTGAACGCTACCAATGACCGTGATTTTGCTAAAAAGATGGGTTACGAGATTATTTTGGATGCTGCCAAGTTTTGGGTCAGTCGTTTGGAATATGATCAAGACCATGAACGCTATGAAATAACTAATGTTATTGGACCTGATGAGTACAAGGAACATGCAGACAATAATGCTTATACTAATTATTTAGCTCATTGGTGTATTCAAAAAGCCATTCAAGTTGTTAATATTTTGAAGGAAGACCATCCAGATCTTTATGTAATCTTAGATAAGAAACTAGATTTGGCTGAAGCTTATAACGATTGGATTTCACGCGTAAATAAGATTTATTTACCACAGCCAAATAAGCAGAGAGTAATTCCTCAAGATGATAAGTATCTGTCTAAGAAAAAAATCGATGTAACTAAGTATCAAATCAATGATCAAATCAGTGAGATTTTTAAAGATTACAATTTGGATCAAGTTAATAATTTACAAGTTACTAAACAAGCTGATGTGATGTTGTTGATTAATTTATTCGATGATTATTTTGACAAAGATGTGAAGTTGGCTAATTGGAATTACTATGAGCCAAAGACGACTCACGAATCTTCTTTATCTATGCCGCCACATTCAATGATTGCTAACGAATTAGGACTAGATGATCAAGCATATAAGTTTTATAGATGGACTTGTGAGACTGATATGGGAATTCATGTTGGTAAATCTGTTCAAGGGATGCATTTGGCATCTTGCGGTGGAATTTGGAGTATGACCGTTCAAGGCTTTGGTGGTGTGAGAATTTCTAATGGTAAATTAAGAATCGATCCACATCTTCCTAAAGCTTGGTCTAGTCTGAAGTATCGGATTTGTTGGCATGGCAGTATTGTCAAAGTTTCTATCACACACGATGAAATGGAAGTAGAGGTTGTAGGTGATGGGATTGAATTCATCAATAATGGTGAAGAGTATCAAGTTCCGGATAATTCTAAAATCGAAGTTGATGATTTTGTACCTGAAAAAATTAAAAGATAAATAGTGGGATTGTTAATTGATATTGTATTTAAAATGCCGTCGTCCGTTCGGCCCTGGAAAATTGCTGGAACGTTGTGGGCACGACTTGAAGACTTTGCGTCTTTGGGGCCATGCAAAAGCTCAAAATCGTGTCGGCAGCGTTCCAGCCAATCACAGGGATTTTGCGGACGACGGCATATTTTAACTAGAAATATTTTCATGAAATTATTTCTAGTTAAAATATATTAAAATATAATTAACTGAAATTATGGAGGATATTTGTATGACTAAAGTGGTAGTAATTACCGGCATTTCATCAGGAATGGGACGGGCTGCGGCCATTTACTTCAAACAACAAGGATTTGAAGTTTACGGTGGAGCTCGACGCGTTGAACGATTGGCTGACTTGTCAGAAATGGGGATTCATACTCAAAAACTCGATGTAACTGATAAGCTGTCAGTTCGAGGGTTGATTGATCACGTTGTTAAACAGCGAGGCCGTATTGATGTTTTGATCAATAATGCTGGTTATGGTGAATTTGGACCTATTGAAGAAGTTCCTGTGGAAAATGCTAAGCGTCAATTTGATGTCAACTTGTTTGGAGCAGATCGTATCACGCAGTTAGTATTGCCAGTCATGCGTCGTCAAAATTCTGGTCGTATTGTTAATATTTCATCAGTTGGAGCAAATATTTACAGTGCTTTAGGTGGTTGGTATTACACGACTAAAGCCAGCTTAAATATGTGGAGCGATGTTTTAGATCAAGAAGTAAAGCCATTTGGAATTCGTTCAGTGATCATTCAACCCGGTTTAACTAAATCAGAGTGGAGTAAGATTGCTTTTGAAAATGCTCGTAAGAATTTGCTAGAAGATTCTCCATATGAAAATTTATTAGATAAAACCGAAAATTTGTTTGGAAAAATCAAAGGCACACAAGCCACGGCGGAAGATTTGGCTAAAGTGTTTTATCAGGCAGCAACGGATATTCATCCAAAACGTCGTTACTATCATTCAATCATCGATCATGGGATGGTTTTAACAGCTACCACTATGCCTAGAGTTTATCGTTTTGCTTTGAATAAATTGATGAAATAAGAGTTAAGGGTATTACCAAAAAGACAGATATCACTCTGTTCTGGTAATGCTCTTTTTTCATAATGGAAAATTTCATCCAAAAAAGGAAAATCTGTAATTTTTTTATTTTTTCAGAATAATTTTCAAAACCTTATCAAACAGGCATTATTGAGCCCCACTATTCTTAGAAAAGATTAAATAGTCTAATTTTTCTCTAATTTTATGGTTGAAAAAGAATTTATAAGGTGCTACTATCTTTTTCATAAATTAATTTTTTTCTAATAAAGGGAGACAGTATTATGACAGAGACAAAAAAAGTAGTTTTAGCATATTCCGGTGGATTGGATACATCAGTAGCCATTCCGTGGTTGAAAAATAAAGGATACGACGTTATTGCATGTTGTATCAATGTTGGTGAAGGAAAAAATCTTGAGTTTATCAAGAACAAAGCGATTGACGCTGGTGCAGTTGATGCAATCGCCATTGATGCTTTAGATGAATTCGCTGACGATTACGCATTAGTAGCATTACAAGGACATACCCTCTACGAAGGTATTTATCCTCTTCTCTCTGCCTTATCCCGACCTCTTATTAGTAAAAAATTAGTAGAAATTGCCAAAGAAAATGATGCAGTTGCCATTGCCCATGGCTGTACCGGAAAAGGTAACGATCAAGTTCGTTTTGAAGTTGCCATCCACGCTTTGGCTCCAGAAATGACCGTGTTAGGACCTGTTCGTGATTGGCACTGGTCACGTGAGGAAGAAATCGAATTTGCCAAGGAACACAACATTCCAATTCCGATTGATTTGGACTCACCATATTCTATCGACGCTAATATTTGGGGCCGTGCTAATGAATGTGGCGTTTTGGAAGATCCTTGGAACGAAGCACCAGAAGATGCTTTTGACATCACTAATCCAATTGGAAAAACACCCGATGAACCAACTAGCATCGAAATTGAATTTGAACAAGGAGTTCCGGTTTCACTAGATGGTGAAAAGATGAAGTTCTCAGATATGATTCAAGAACTAAATGTGATTGCCGGTGAAAATGGTATCGGAAGAATCGACCATATTGAAAATCGTTTGGTTGGTATCAAGTCACGTGAAGTTTACGAAACACCAGCCGCAGCAGTCTTGTTGAAGGCTCACAAAGAACTTGAAGATTTGACACTAGAACGTGATTTGGCTCATTTCAAGCCATATATTGAAAAAGAATTGAGCGACACAATTTATAACGGCCTATGGTTCTCACCATTGATGGACTCATTGTTGGCCTTCTTGCATGAAAGTCAAAAGACCGTTAATGGAGTTATTAAGTTGAAATTGTTCAAAGGCAATGTTTTGGTTCAAGGACGTAAATCACCAAATTCTCTATATGACAAAGATTTGGCAACTTACACTTCAGCCGACTCATTCGACCAAGAAGCTGCTCAAGGATTCATCAAACTATGGGGACTTCCAACACAAGTTTCCGCTCAAGTTAGCGAAAAAGCTGCTCAGCAAAAGAATGAAGCTGACCATACTGAGGTGAACCAATGAGTACCGAAAAGCTCTGGGGTGGAAGATTTTCACAACAAGCTGACAGTTGGGTAGATGAATTCGGTGCTTCAATTAGCTTTGATCAACAAATGGCTGACGAAGATATAACTGGATCTTTGGCTCACGTCAAAATGTTAGAAAAAACTGGAATTTTGAATCATGACGATGTTTCAAAAATAGTTGCTGGACTCGTTGGTATTCAAAAGGATCTGCATCAAGGTAAAATTCATTTCACAGTTGAAAACGAAGATATCCATATGAATATTGAAAGTATTTTAACTGATCGAATCGGGTCGGTAGCGGGTAAATTGCATACTGGTCGTTCAAGAAATGACCAAGTCGCAACTGATTTTCATTTGTACGTCAAGAATCGTTTACCTAAGATTATCGAAGAAATCAAAACTATCCAAACAACTTTGGTTAAATTAGCAAGTGAAAATGTCGAGACTATCATGCCCGGGTATACTCACTTGCAACATGCGCAACCAATTTCTTATGGTCACTATTTGATGGCTTATTATTCAATGTTGAAACGTGATGTAGAGAGATTTGAGTTTAATCAAAAACACACTGATATTTCACCATTAGGTGCTGCAGCTTTAGCCGGAACGACCTTTCCAATCGATCGTCAATTTACAGCTGACGAATTAGGATTTGATGAAGTTTATGGTAATTCATTAGATGCTGTATCTGATCGTGATTTTGCTTTAGAATTTTTGAGTAATGCCTCAATTTTGATGTTACATTTATCTCGTTTTTGTGAAGAATTAAGTATGTGGGTCAGTTACGAATTTAATTATTTGGAACTAAGCGACAAGTACACGACGGGAAGTTCTATCATGCCTCAAAAGAAGAATCCTGATATGGCAGAACTTATCCGTGGCAAGAGTGGGCGAGTGTTTGGACATTTATTTGGACTACTTTCGACCATGAAGTCTTTACCTTTGGCTTATAACAAGGATCTTCAAGAAGATAAAGAAGGCGTCTTTGATACTGTCAAAACTATTCTGCCGGCTTTGAGAGTATTCAATGGGATGCTTTCGACTGTTAAAGTTAAAAAAGATAACATGTACAAAGCTACTACTCACGATTTTTCAAATGCAACTGAATTGGCTGATTACTTGGCTACGAAAGGGATTCCCTTTAGACAAGCACACGGAATTGTTGGAGAATTAGTCTTGAAAGGTATTCAAAGTGGCCAAAACTTACAGGATATTTCGATGGCTGATTTTAAGAAAATTTCACCTTTGATTGAAGAAGACGTTTATGACGTGTTGAAACCAGAAGTTGCCGTTGAAAGAAGAAATTCTTACGGTGGTACCGGCTTTAAACAAGTTCGTGAACAAATTGAAAAAGCTCAAGAAGAATTAGGCTTGTGAACTACATCGGCACTAAAGTACCGAGCTTCTAGGAACATTCCATACTTG
>OMJG01001190.1_pt1 | contig 15953 bp, 11 predicted proteins | sample 1646431 | NCBI WGS metagenome assembly OMJG01 (sample SAMN03771674, study PRJEB25209) | food metagenome | isolation source: Cotija cheese | place: Mexico:Jalisco,Michoacan | collected 2011-12-12
ACGGTTTGCATATGCATAGGAAAAAAGTGGGATAAAAAAAGTATAGAAAATCATTATAATGAAATTGCAGTTCCGTTTAGTGATGGTTTATTATAAAACTTATTGACCTTTTATGTTTATAAGGAAGACCAAGTGTTTGAAACACTATACAAGTATGGGTAAGGGCATACAAGTTAATGGTTTAAATATAATGAAAACAAAATAACATTTAATGGCTTATCTAATGTCTGTTAAGGGGAATGCATTTAGAAAGCATATTGGAACGCCAGTCTTGAATAATTAACTCATGTAACTATTTTTTGTAGGGGAAAATAGTTACGGGTAAGTTTGTTATGAGGGATTGTTTTATGGGGGAGAGGCTAGAAGAAATTCTAGCTTTTTTATTTTATTTTAATGTTGACATTTGTATTTTTATAGGCTAAAATGATTAGTTGCAGAAACCTTTATGTTTTAAATGTGAAAGGTGATGAAATATTGTCCATCAGCCTTTATTTTATAGGAAAACAAAGATAGATCGACCATATCGAGATATGTTCACCATCTATTTTTGGTTTTTTTTTACTTTAAAACAGATAAGTAATGAAATTGTTATATTTTTTTAACATTTGTAACATAAGGTATTTTTGAAAAAACTCAGAGGGGTGACTAATTTGGTTGGACACGTAGTGAAATACGGAAAACACCGAGAAAGACGTAGCTATTCTAGGATTAGTGAAGTACTAGAATTGCCAAACTTAATTGAAATTCAAACTGATTCTTATAAGTGGTTTTTAGATGAAGGTTTGCGCGAAATGTTTGAGGACATTATGCCAATTACAGATTTTAGTGATAAATTATCATTAGAATTTGTCGATTACGAAATGAAAGAACCAAAGTATACAGTTGAGGAAGCTCGCGCGCATGATGCTAACTACTCAGCTCCTATACACGTAACATTACGTTTGGATAATCAAGTGACGGGAGAAATCAAGTCACAAGAAGTGTTCTTTGGAGATTTCCCGCTAATGACAGAGATGGGAACATTTATTATCAATGGTGCTGAGCGTGTAGTGGTATCACAGTTAGTAAGATCACCCGGAGTTTATTTCAATGAGAAGAAAGAAAAAAATGGACATGAGGGGTTTGGAACAACTGTTATTCCTAACCGTGGTGCATGGTTAGAACTTGAAACAGACGCGAAAAACCTTTCTTATGCTCGTATTGATAGAACAAGAAAAATTCCTTTAACAGTATTAGTTAGAGCATTAGGATTTGGTTCAGATACGACTATTACAGAAATTTTTGGTGAAAGCGAAAGTTTACAATTAACAATTGAAAAAGATATTCATAAAAATTCTAGCGATTCTCGTACGGAAGAAGCTTTAAAAGATGTTTATGAAAGACTTCGTCCAGGCGAGCCAAAGACTGCTGAAAGTTCAAGAAACTTATTGAACTCTCGTTTCTTTGATCCAAAACGTTACGACTTAGCAGCAGTTGGTCGTTACAAAGTAAATAAAAAATTAAGCCTTAAAACACGTTTGTTAAACCAAACGTTAGCTGAAACATTAGTTGATCCTGAAACAGGAGAAATCCTTGTAGAAAAAGGAACAGTTATCACGCATACAGTGATGGACGAGCTAGAAAAACATTTAGACAACGGATTAAACAACGAAACATACTATCCAAGTGAAGATGGCGTTGTCACTGAACCAATGACTGTTCAAGTTATTAAAGTTGTGTCACCAAAAGATCCTGAACGTGTTGTAAACGTGATTGGAAATGGCCAACTTGATGCAGACGTTCGTACGATTCGTCCTGCTGATATCGTGGCTACAATCAGTTATTTCTTAAACTTAATGGAAGATATTGGAAAAGTAGATGATATTGACCATTTAGGAAACCGTCGTATTCGTTCGGTTGGTGAGTTATTACAAAATCAATTCCGTATCGGGTTATCTCGTATGGAACGTGTGGTTCGTGAAAGAATGTCTATCCAAGACACTGAAACATTAACACCACAACAATTGATTAACATTCGTCCAGTTGTGGCTTCAATGAAAGAATTCTTTGGTTCTTCTCAGTTATCACAATTCATGGATCAAACTAATCCATTAGGTGAGTTGACGCATAAACGTCGTTTATCAGCTTTAGGACCTGGTGGTTTAACACGTGACCGTGCTGGATATGAAGTTCGTGACGTGCATTACTCACATTATGGTCGTATGTGTCCGATTGAAACGCCTGAGGGACCAAACATTGGGTTAATCAATAGTTTATCAAGTTATGCGAAAGTAAATAAATACGGCTTCATCGAAACACCATATCGTCGTGTTGACCGTGAAACGAAACGTGTTACAGAACATATTGATTACTTAACAGCTGACGAGGAAGACCATTACATGGTAGCGCAAGCGAACTCTCCATTAAATGAAGATGGTACATTTGCTGAAGATGTTGTAATGGCCCGTATTCAAAGTGAAAACTTGGAAGTTTCAGTAGATAAAGTGGACTACATGGACGTTTCACCTAAACAAGTAGTTGCGGTAGCGACAGCATGCATTCCTTTCTTGGAAAACGATGACTCTAACCGTGCGCTTATGGGAGCGAACATGCAACGTCAGGCAGTACCTTTGATTCAACCACGTTCTCCACTTGTTGGAACTGGTATGGAATACAAAGCTGCCCATGACTCAGGAGCAGCACTTCTATGTAAACATGATGGTGTCGTTGAGTACGTTGATGCACGTGAAGTACGTGTTCGTCGTAATGACGGTGCTTTAGATAAATATAATGTGATTAAATTCCACCGTTCAAATGCTGGTACAAGTTATAACCAACGCCCAATTGTTAGAAAAGGTGAAATCGTTGAAAGAGGCGATACATTAGCTGACGGTTCTTCTATGGAAGAAGGGGAAATGGCGTTAGGACAAAATGTTTTAGTAGCTTTCATGACTTGGGAAGGTTACAACTATGAAGATGCGATTATTATGAGTCGCCGATTAGTTAAAGATGATGTGTACACATCCATTCATATTGAAGAATATGAATCAGAAGCACGTGACACAAAATTAGGACCTGAAGAAATTACTCGTGAGTTACCAAACGTTGGGGAAGATGCACTTAAAAACTTAGACGAAATGGGTATTATCCGTATCGGTGCTGAAGTAAAAGATGGTGATCTGCTTGTTGGTAAAGTCACTCCTAAAGGGGTAACAGAATTATCAGCAGAAGAGCGTCTGTTACATGCAATCTTCGGAGAAAAAGCTCGTGAAGTTCGTGATACATCTCTACGTGTTCCACATGGTGGGGGCGGTATTGTTCATGATGTTAAAATCTTTACTCGTGAAGGCGGAGATGAGTTATCTCCAGGTGTTAACATGTTAGTTCGTGTGTACATCGTTCAAAAACGTAAAATTCATGAAGGGGATAAAATGGCTGGTCGTCATGGTAATAAAGGGGTAGTATCTCGTATTATGCCAGAAGAAGATATGCCATTCTTACCAGATGGGACACCAGTTGATATCATGTTAAACCCATTAGGGGTACCTTCTCGTATGAACATTGGACAAGTATTAGAGTTGCATTTAGGTATGGCAGCTCGCTCATTAAACATCCATGTTGCAACACCGGTATTTGATGGGGCAAATGAAGAAGATGTATGGAGTACTGTTGAAGAAGCAGGACTTGCTCGCGACGCTAAGACTGTTCTTTATGATGGACGTACAGGTGAACCATTCGATAACCGTATTTCTGTAGGTGTAATGTACATGCTGAAACTTGCTCACATGGTTGATGATAAGTTACATGCTCGTTCTATTGGACCTTACTCACTAGTTACACAACAACCACTTGGTGGTAAAGCACAATTTGGTGGACAACGTTTTGGAGAGATGGAAGTTTGGGCTCTTGAAGCATACGGAGCTGCTTACACTTTACAAGAAATCTTGACTTATAAATCAGATGACGTTGTAGGTCGTGTGAAAACTTACGAATCTATCGTTAAAGGTGAACCAATTCCAAAACCAGGTGTTCCTGAATCATTCCGCGTACTTGTTAAAGAGTTACAAGCTTTAGGATTAGACATGCGAGTATTAGATGCAGACGATCAAGAGATTGAATTACGTGATATGGATGATGAGGACGATGATTTGATTACTGTTGATGCCTTAGCAAAATATGCGAAAGAGCAAGAAGAAAAAGCATTAGCAGAAAAATCGTTGAAAGATGCACAAGAAAACCAAGAATAATCCAGCTGAATTATTCTGACAGATAAAGAAACGGAGGGACATCTTTTGATCGATGTAAATAAATTTGAAAGTATGCAAATTGGACTAGCTTCTTCTGAAAAAATTAGAAGCTGGTCATATGGTGAAGTGAAAAAACCAGAGACAATAAACTACCGTACTTTAAAACCAGAACGTGATGGTCTTTTCTGCGAGCGTATTTTCGGTCCTACTAAGGACTGGGAATGTGCTTGTGGTAAATATAAACGTATCCGTTATAAGGGAATCGTTTGTGACCGCTGTGGGGTTGAGGTAACACGTTCTAAAGTTCGTCGTGAACGTATGGGTCATATCGAACTTGCAGCTCCAGTAACACATATTTGGTATTTTAAAGGGATTCCTAGTCGTATGGGTCTTGTATTAGATATGAGTCCTAGAGCGCTAGAAGAAATCATTTATTTTGCTTCTTATGTGGTAACAGATCCAGGTGACACTAACTTAGAATTAAAACAACTCCTAACTGAACGTGAATACCGTGAAAAACGTCAGCAATATGGCCAAGCATTTAAAGCTGGTATGGGTGCTGAAGCAATCAAGCGTTTATTAGAACAAGTTGATTTAGAAAAAGAAGTCGCTGAATTAAAAGAAGAATTGAAAAAAGCGTCTGGACAAAAAAGAACGCGTGCTATTCGTCGTTTAGATATCTTAGAAGCATTCCGTACATCAGGAAATGATCCTGACTGGATGGTAATGGATGTTGTACCAATTATCCCGCCAGATTTACGCCCGATGGTTCAATTAGAAGGTGGACGTTTTGCAACAAGTGATTTGAACGACTTATACCGTCGTGTCATTAACCGTAATAACCGTTTGAAACGTTTATTAGACTTAAATGCACCAGGAATTATCGTTCAAAATGAAAAACGTATGCTTCAAGAAGCGGTAGATGCGTTAATCGATAATGGTCGTCGAGGCCGTCCAGTTACTGGACCAGGTAACCGTCCACTTAAATCGTTATCTCATATGTTGAAAGGGAAACAAGGTCGTTTCCGTCAAAACTTATTAGGTAAACGTGTTGACTACTCAGGCCGTTCAGTTATCGTTGTAGGACCTTTCTTAAAAATGTATCAATGTGGGTTGCCAAAAGAAATGGCAATTGAATTATTCAAACCATTTGTGATGCATGAATTAGTTAAGCGTGAAATTGCAAGCAACATAAAAAATGCAAAACGCCAAATCGAACGTCAAGAAGACGCTGTTTGGGACGTATTAGAAGATGTGATTAAAGAACATCCTGTATTACTTAACCGAGCACCGACGCTACATAGACTTGGTATCCAAGCTTTTGAGCCAGTTTTAGTTGAAGGACGCGCAATTCGTCTTCACCCATTAGTATGTGAGGCGTATAATGCCGATTTCGATGGGGACCAAATGGCGGTTCACGTTCCATTAAATGAAGAAGCTCAAGCTGAAGCACGTATGTTAATGCTTGCTGCTCAAAACATCCTTAATCCAAAAGATGGTAAGCCAGTTGTTACACCATCTCAAGATATGGTCCTTGGTAACTACTACTTAACAATGGAAGAGTCAGGACAAATTGGTGAAGGAATGATCTTCCGTGACTTAGATGAAGTTGTTCTAGCGTGGAGAAACGGTTGTGTCCACTTACATACTCGTATTGGTTTACAAACAAGCTCAATGCCTGAGAAACCATTTACAGAGTGGCAGCGTGAACGTATTTTAACAACAACTGTTGGTAAAGCAATCTTTAATGAGATTATGCCTCCAGAATTCCCTTACTTAAATGAACCAACTAATTATAACTTGACAGTTCAAACACCTGATAAATACTTTGTTGAAGCTGGATCAGACATTCCTGCATTCATCAAAGAACAACCAGAAGTTGGACCATTCAAGAAGAAAAATCTTGGTAATATTATCGCTGAAGTCTTCAAACGTTTCAAAATTACTGAAACATCTAAAATGTTAGATAGAATGAAAGACTTAGGTTACAAACATTCTACTTATGCAGGTATGACTGTAGGGATTGCCGATATCGTTGTTTTACATGAAAAACAAGCAATGATTGAAGAAGCACATGACCAAGTAGAAAAAGTAACAAAACAATTCCGTCGTGGTTTAATCACAGATGACGAGCGTTATGAACGAGTTATTGGTATTTGGAATGCAACAAAAGATGCTATTCAAGCAAAATTAATGGAAAGTTTAGATGCACGTAACCCAATCTTCATGATGAGTGATTCTGGGGCCCGTGGTAACATCTCCAACTTTACTCAGTTAGCTGGTATGCGTGGACTTATGGCCGCTCCTAATGGTCGTATCATGGAGTTACCTATCGTATCTAACTTCCGTGAAGGGTTAACCGTCTTAGAAATGTTTATCTCGACTCACGGTGCTCGTAAAGGTATGACCGATACAGCCCTTAAGACAGCCGATTCAGGTTACTTAACTCGTCGTTTAGTTGATGTGGCTCAAGATGTCATCATTCGTGAAACTGACTGTGGAACTGACCGTGGTTTAGATATTTCGGTGATGAAAGAAGGAAACGAAGTCATCGAGACTCTTGAAGAGCGTATGTTAGGTCGTTATACACGTAAATCAGTGATTCATCCTGAAACAAAAGAAGTGATTGTTGGTGCGAATGAAATCATTACAGAAGACATTGCAAAACAAATAGTTGATGCAGGTATTGAACAAATTACGATTCGTTCAGTCTTCACATGTAATACAAAACATGGTGTATGTAAACATTGTTATGGCCGTAACTTAGCGACTGGTTCTGAAGTTGAAGTTGGAGAAGCAGTTGGTACAATTGCTGCCCAATCAATCGGTGAGCCTGGTACTCAGTTAACCATGCGTACATTCCATACGGGTGGGGTTGCCGGAGACGATATTACTCAAGGTTTACCTCGTATCCAAGAGATTTTTGAAGCACGTAATCCTAAAGGACAAGCTGTTATCTCTGAAGTAGCTGGTGAAGTCATCGAAATTACAGAAGATCAAGCGGATCGTACAAAAGAAGTGATAGTAAAAGGTACAACAGATACAAGAACATATTCTGTGCCTTATACTTCTCGTATGAAAGTTGCTGAAGGTGATATTATTGACCGTGGTACTCCATTAACAGAAGGATCAATTGATCCAAAACAATTATTAACAGTTAAAGATGTATTAGCTGTTGAAAATTATCTGCTTAAAGAAGTACAAAAAGTTTATCGTATGCAAGGGGTAGAAATTGGAGATAAACACGTTGAGGTTATGGTTCGTCAAATGTTACGTAAAGTAAGAGTTATGGATCCAGGTGATTCAGATATCTTACCAGGCACACTAGTTGATATTAGTGAATTTAAAGACCGCAACTACAACACACTTGTTTCTGGTGGAACACCTGCAACTGGCCGTCCAGTCTTGTTAGGTATCACTAAGGCCTCACTTGAAACAAACAGTTTCTTATCTGCTGCATCATTCCAGGAAACAACTCGTGTCTTGACAGATGCTGCAATTAGAGGTAAAAAAGACCACTTACTTGGATTGAAAGAAAATGTTATCATTGGTAAAATCATTCCAGCTGGTACTGGTATGGCGAAATACCGTAACATGGAACCAAAAGAAGTGGGTGTAGCAAGTGAAAATGTGTATAGTATCAGTGATATTGAAGCACAAATGGCTGCTGCAGAAGCGTTAAAAAATCAAGAATAAATTCTATAACTAGCATAAGTCTATTTGACTTATGCTAGTTTTTTTATCGAGTCGGTTATCATTTCGTGTTAAACTTAGTCTATCAAAATAAAAAATGAGGCGAGTATGATGAAAAAATGGGTAGCATTATTGTTATTATCTTTAGTGTTGGTTGGTTGTAGTCAAAACTCAAATAATGACGAGACGGAAATTAGTCAAACTAGTTCTAGTGAAGAAGCTAGTCAATCAACAACAAAACAAAGTTCAACGACAGAAATATCTGAACAGAGTTCAACTACATCTGAAGAGACAAACCAAAATGGTTCTGGTGAAACAACTCTATCAAAAGAGATGTTTTATCAAACTGGCGTGTTACAAAACATAAATCAGCAATTTTTAAATTGGGCAAGTGATAGAGCGAAGGTGGGCGGTATGGCTGTTACATCTGAGTTTTTTGATCACGGAGCAGCAGGTCGAGGAGATTGGTTTGCTGTAACACCAGATGGACTAGCTATGGCACAAGATCTGGAAAATCCTGGCTATGATTTTTTCCCGCTTCATGTCGTAGGTGGTGTAACATTTTATTATTCGACTAATGGTATTCTTGGAGCCACAAATGAGCGTCAACAAAGTTCATTTGCAGCTGGATTTAGTGAAGTAGCTGATACCACTAAACCAATTGTTAAGTATATTCTATGTGATAATGGTATGATTTATGAGTTAAAAAGTAATGTATCATTATCAACTGGTTTTAATGAAGCAAGCGATGAAGGAACTATTCCAAGAAGCCAAATTAATGTAAAAGAGTTTAGTTATTCAGAAGATGTGGATGCAATCAGTGAATTACAACGTATATTATCAATAGTAAATAAATAAGGAGAACAACATGACATTTGAAAAAATACTACCAGAATTAAAAACAGGAAAAAAAGTGATTAGAAAAGGTTGGGGCGGTTTTGAGTTATATGTCACACTTGTGTCAGGAAAAACATATGATGACTGTCCCGTGACTGATTATTTTTTAATTAAAACAAGTGATGAAGGTTTTTCAAGTTTTGCGCCAACTGTGTGCGATATATTAGCAGATGATTGGGAGATAGTAGATTAATGAATTCTATTAATTATACAGAGTTTAAAGGAAAAGTAGTCTTTGTCACAGGAGTGGCATCTGGTATAGGTAAAGAACAAGCTCGTTTATTTTTAGAACAAGGAGCATATGTGTTTGGCTTTGATAAAGAAGAAATAGAAAAACAATACTCAAAATATTTTACTTTTTTTAAAGGTGATGTCACTAAAAAAGATGATTTGGAGCAAGCAGTTAGTGAGTGCCTAGCCAAGTATCCCAAAATAGATATATTATTAAATACTGCTGGTAAATTGGATGAGTTTAAGCCATTGAATGAAACATCTGAGGAACTATGGGATAATATTTATGAAACGAACGTGAAAAGTTATTTTCGACTGACTAAATTAATATTACCAATGATGTTAGAACAACAAGGTGGTACGATTATCAATATGGCGTCTATCGCTGGGTTAATTGGTGGTGGTGGTGGAGTTAGTTACACCATGTCAAAACATGCTATCGTTGGATTTACAAAACAATTGGCTTTAGATTATGCTGAACAAGGGATTCATGTGGTTGGGGTTGCACCAGGAGCAATCAAAACGCCAATGAATGCAGCTGATTTTTCAGGGGATGGACACATGGCTAAATGGGTAGCAGATGAAACACCTTGTAAACGGTGGGCATCTCCTGAAGAAGTGGCTCAATTAACCCTTTTTTTAGCAAGTCAAGCATCATCTTATATACAAGGAAGTATAGTTCCAATTGATGGTGGATGGATGACACAATAGAATTGTTTTTTTGTAGAAAAAGTGTATCCTATTAATTAGCGAGTTTTCGCACTACAACACTTCGTTGGGAGATATTTCTCACATCCTTTGGTTGTAGTTATTAGCAAGGTAATTCCTTGTAAAGGAGAAATGTAAATGGAAAATAAAAAAGAACAATCTGCTGTGGCGTCTTGGACAACACAAGATACAGCAAAAATGGCCATTGTGGCAGGATTGTATGTTGCAGTGACGTTAGTGTTATCGGTCATTAGTTTTGGTGCGATTCAGTTAAGATTATCTGAAATGTTTAATTATTTGTCACTTTATAACAAACGCTATATAGTTGCTGTGACATTAGGTGTGGCGATAGCCAATGCTTTTTCACCATTAGGAATTATTGATGTATTGGTTGGAAGTATTAGTACGTTTCTAGTATTGGTCATCAATTATGCTATCACGAAACGTATCAACAATATGAAAATAAAAATGGTTATAACAGCTATGACGTTTGCGATATCTATGTTCACTGTTGCAGGACAACTCACAATATTATATAATTTACCATTTTTCTATAACTGGCTGATTATTGGCTTAGGAGAACTATTTTCGATGATAGTTGGTGGGGTTATGATATACTGGATGAGTAAAAAAATTGATTTTACTAAATAAACAAACCTCTATGATTGATATTGCTCAATCATAGAGGTTTTTAATTTATTTAACGTAGTCTTCGGTTAATTCTAAGAAAGTATTAACGTCTTGAATCATCATATCAATTCCAGCTTGCCAGAATTCACTTGATGTTAAGTCAACATCTAAATGTTTTTTAGCTAATTCTTCAGTTGTCATTGACGCTGTATCACGTAATAAAGCGATATAGTCATCTTCAAATGATGTTCCTTGTTTTTGAGCGAAGGCATAAATACCTAAGCTGAACAGGTACCCAAATGTGTATGGGAAGTTGTAGAATGGCACATCATCAATATAGAAGTGCAGTTTACTTGCCCAGAAATGTGGATGATAAGAATTCAATGAATCACAGTAGCTTTCTTTTTGAGCAGCGACCATTAAATCAGTGATTTCTGTATCTGTTAAGACTTTTTCTTTTCGTTCAGTATAGAAATTATTTTCAAAAATGAAACGCGCGTGAATGTTCATAAACATCGCTGTGGCATTTTGCATTTTAATATCAAGTAAATTGATTTTTTCTTCAGCTGATTTAGCTTGTTTCAGCGTTGCGTCAGCGACAATCAGTTCGGCAAATGTACTAGCTGTTTCGGCTACGTTCATGGCGTAATCTTGACTAACGGATGGTAAATCCCACATCACGTGTGAATGGAAAGCATGTCCTAATTCATGAGCTAATGTAGAGACTTCGTTGATTGATTCACCGTATGTCATGAAGATACGAGATTCTTCATTTTCTGGTAATCCAGTACAATAACCACCTGGACGTTTACCTGGTCTATCTTCTGCTTCAATCCAACTTTTTTCAAAGGCCATTTTAGCAAAGTCAGCCATTTTAGGACTAAATTTATTGAAATTTTCAATAATAAAATCAGCTGCTTCATTGAATGTGTAACGTTTTTCTTCAAACTCACCTAAAATAACAGGTGCATCTTGATCTTGCCAATCCATTTTTTCTTTACCAAATAATTGTGCTTTACGAGTTAAGAAATCAACGAATGGTTGTTTGTTTGCAGCGATTGTTCCCCACATAGCATCCAATGTTTCTTTTTTCATACGGTTATATTCTAATGGAATTTGCAAATGATCAGTGATACCATGTAGTTTGTTATTTGTTAATCGGAATCCGTCTAAATGATTTAAGGTATCTGCAAAAAGTGGTGCATAATTTGCCCAAGTTGTTTCCCATGTATCAAACAAACGTTGTCTAACATCTTTATCAGCGTCCCCCATCATGCGGTTAAAAGCTTGACCTGCTGAAAGATACGTTGTTTTACCATCTTCTTCAAATGGAAATTGGATGTTTGCTACGATTGTGTCGTAGTGAGAGCTCCAAGCATTGAATCCATCTGTTGATAATTGGTTAATAACTGACTCTTCATTTTCACTTAATAAGCGTTTGCTTTGTTCACGAGCTTCTGTTAAATTAAAAGCCACGCCTTGTTTTTTTGCAAAGTCAGAATGAAGAAGTGTGTTCCAAGTATCAGTTGAAATGTTAGTTAGTTTCTTATTAAATAAGACATTAGCGTTTTTAAAACCAGTCAATTTAGTCAATAAACCAGCTAATAAACTACCAGCTTTTTTATTGTTTACATCTGCAGATTGAATGGCATTGACAAAACTAATTGTTTGCCCAAATCCTTTAGATAGTTTTTCTTGAACAGTCATGATTGCCTCAAATGTTTGAAAATCAGGCGCATCTGTTTCTGGATTCCAGTCTGTGACAAGTGATTGGTATTCTGTAATCTCGTCATCTAGTAATAATAGGCGTTGTTCTAATTCTTTTGAGTCAATACCTCCGTTAAAAATTGAATCTAAATCCCATGTTATTGAATATGTCATTTTATCTGACTCCTTTCATTATGGTTATATTATACCCTATACTATTAAAAAACAATGATAAAAAAGCAAAAAAATCTAAGATTGGAGAAGTTCATTATGAAAAGTAAATTAAGTCAACCTAAAGTGTATACTGCAATCGCGATTGTGATTATGATTATTTTATTTTATAGTTCATCAAAAACCTATACAGAGCAAAGTTCTGTTCCGCTACTTCAAAAGTGGTTGCAAAGTGAGCCATTTGCATCAAAACTTCAAGGAATAATGTTTAATTATGGTGACAGTGAAGTCAGTATTCGAGCAATGGGTTATTTTAAATTTGTTGAATTTTTTATCCGAAAAGCCGCTCATTTTTTTACATTTTTTATTCTAGGGGGAAGTTTGTTTTTAGTGTTACATTCTAAATTAAAGCAATCAATTTGGAGTTTGTTTTTTGCGTGGTTTAGTGCGACAGGTTATGCAGCAATGGATGAGTTTCATCAAATGTTAACAGGTGATAGAACGCCGTTGTTTCAAGATGTGATGCTTGATAGCATGGGAGCATTAACAGCTTGTGTGATGTTAGTAATTTATTTTGAATTTGGTCGCAAACAGTCAAAATAGGTGAGGTCTCTTTTTTAATCAACTTATGATAAAATGGTATTATATGTTTAATATTATGCTAGAAAGCGGGGAATTGAAATGGCAGGACATTCAAAATGGAATAACATTAAGAATAGAAAAGGAGCACAGGATGCTAAACGGGGTAAAGTGTTTCAAAAATTATCACGTGAAATCTATATGGCAGCAAAAAGTGGTGGTCCAGATCCGTCTTCTAACCCTTCGCTGAGATTAGTGTTAGATAAAGCAAGAACTGCGAATATGCCAAATGATAATATTCAACGTGCAATCAAAAAGGCAACAAGTGCTGGTGAAGGTGAAAATTATGATGAAGTAGTTTATGAAGGTTATGGCCCAGCAGGTGTGGCCATTTTAGTTCATGCTTTAACAGATAATCGTAACCGAACGTCAACTAACGTACGTGTTGCATTTAATAAAAATGGTGGTTCTCTAGGGGAATCTGGTTCTGTCTCTTATATGTTTGATCGAAAAGGCTACATTGTGATTGAAAGAGAAGGACTAGATGTAGATGAAGACACTATGATGCTAAGTGTGCTAGAAGCTGGTGGTGATGATATAGAAGTATCAGAGGAAGTATTTGAAATTTATACTGATCCAAGTGCATTCACAGCAGTACGAGATGAATTAGAAAAAGAGTATACGTTAGCACAAGCAGAATTAACTATGGTGCCACAAACACTTGTTGCATTGAGTGAATCAGATAAAGAAACATTAGAGAAGATTGTTGATATTTTAGAAGATGATGATGATGTTTCAGAGGTATTCACATCTGCAGACATGTAGCAATAAAGCAAAAAACAACTAGAAAAAATTCTGGTTGTTTTTTTTTGGTTTTTTCAGAGTATTTTTTTAAAAAAGCAAATATTAAAGATGAGAAAGGAAAAAAATATGAAAAAACTAGCTAAAAAATTATTGGAAGTTGGTTATAAAAACCAAGTGAGTGATTTGTATATTCTCCCTAAAACTTCATCAATGTATGACGTATCATTTCGGAAGCATCATGATATGACAAGTTATGATTTATTATCTTATAAAACAGCTGAACAATTAATTTTATATTTTAAATATCTTGCAGGAATGGATATTGCCGAAAAGCGTAAAGTTCAGATGGGTGGAACGACTATTAAAGTTAAAAAAGAAACCTTTCGGATTCGATTATCTGTTGTAGGTGATTTCTTGAATCGTGAAACACTTGTGATTCGTTTTTTATACCCGATGTCGAGTAAAAGTCTTCAGTTTGTTGATAATAATCAAATTGAAAAAATAAAAAAACAAATTACACGCAATGGCTTATTCTTATTTTCTGGTCCTACAGGTTCGGGAAAATCAACTACGATGCATTTATTGATGCAATACTTAATTCATCAGGAAAAAAAACATATTATCACGATAGAGGATCCAGTGGAAATAGAGGATACAGATTGTCTCCAATTTCAAGTCAATGAAAAAATCGGTTTAACGTATCAGGAGCTGATTAAGGTATGTTTACGACATCGACCAGATTGCTTGATGATAGGAGAAATAAGAGATACAGAAACAGCACAAATGGCTATGAGAGCAGCTTTAACGGGACATTTAGTCTTTTCAACTATACATGCTAAAAACAGGAAAGGAGTTGAGGAAAGATTAATCGAATTAGGGATTCCTAGAGAAGAAGTGAATCAAAGTGTACAAGGAATTGTCTATCAAGAGATGTTACCGTTAACATCAGGAAAAAATTATGGAGTGTTATATGACATGTTTTATAAAGAAGGAGAAGATGAGTGGGAAAAAAGTTTACAAAAAGCCTATTATGAAAAGAAAATCACACAAAAAACTTATCAAATCTATAAAAATTAAACCGTATAATCATCAAGAAAAATATGAGTTTATCTATCTATTAGGTAATTTGTTAGAAAATGGGTTTAGTTTGGAACAAAGTATTCAATTCATGAAGACTATTTCTTTCAAACAAGGAAAACAATTGAATTATATTGAAAGAAAACTACTAAAAGGTGAGTCTTTAGCGAAGTGTTTACTGGGAGTAGGTTTTTCAAAAGAACAGTTAGCGCCAATTAAATTCTCAGAAGTTCATGGGGATTTAGTTGGAACGTTAAAGAGAATGTCTTCACAAATGAAAGAACGACAAAAGCAGCGAAAAGAAATGATAAAAGTATTAAGCTATCCTATTTTGTTATTAATCTTTTTAATAGGGATAATTATTGGAATGAAGTGGGTGATATTGCCGCAGCTTTCAGAACTATCACAAGATCCTGCGACACCATCGATGTTTAGTTTGATTGATAAGGGATTGAAATATGGCCTATTTTTCATTAGTACTTTGATATTATCTGGGTATTTAGTAGTAAACCAGTTAAATCGATATTCGCAAATAAAGAAACTGATGCTTTATGCTCGATTACCTGTTATTGGAAAACTTTTAACCAGTTACTATACATCATTGTTTGCAACTGAATGGGGGAACTTATTATCACAAGGAATGGAATTTAAAGAGGTTGTATTGGTTATGCAACAAAAAGGGTATTCACAATTAATGCAAGAGATGTCAAAAGAAATAAAAATAAAATTGGAACAAGGTATTTTTATTGATGAGCCGATTAGCCAATGGCGTTTTTTGAAACCAGAACTGACGTGGCTTATTAGACAAGGTGAAATTCATGGGAGACTTGGACAAGAATTAACCATTTTTGGCGAACGAGAGTGGGAGAATTTTATGACAGAATGTGAGAAAAAGATTCAATTGCTTCAACCAATAACTTTTTTAATCATTGCCATATTAATTGTGTCCGTCTATGGCTCATTATTATTGCCAATATATAATGGAATGGGGGATTTTTATTGAAACTATTACAGAAACTAAAAAAGAAGAATGATGGATTTACGTTACTGGAAATGTTGATCGTATTACTAGTTATTGCTGTATTAATTATTTTATTTGTACCAAATCTTTCTAAACAACAAGCTAGTATTAATAAACAAGGTGATGATGCTTTAAGTAAAGTCATTCAAACGCAAACAGAAATGTATTATTTAGATAATAATGAAAGACCAAAAGACTTAAATGAGTTT
>OMJG01001191.1_pt1 | contig 15951 bp, 9 predicted proteins | sample 1646431 | NCBI WGS metagenome assembly OMJG01 (sample SAMN03771674, study PRJEB25209) | food metagenome | isolation source: Cotija cheese | place: Mexico:Jalisco,Michoacan | collected 2011-12-12
ACGGATTAATTCAGATAGCTACTTTATTATTCGTTAATAAAGTTATTGACGTGACTAACACTAACCGTTTTCACATGTCTTTCAACAAGCTATTCGTGATGTTGAGCCTTTTCAAACAATCTATTACAGCCTTTATAGGGGGTAAGGACATCTTGACATTTATGTACGACATGCTACGATAAAGTAAATGTTATCCATATTACTAATTGTGGATAATAAATATAAAACAATAAAATTACATAAACCGCTAAAACTAGGTATGCAGATAACCTGCGGCACATAATATATAAACATCAAATGTAGTTTATACGAGTATACTTTATAAGGAGGATACTATCATGAAACGTGCAACTATTGGTGAAAACAAGGAACATTATAAGAGCTATAAAGCAGGAAAACACTGGCTTTATGCTAGTATTACGCTTCTAGCTTTAGGACTTGGGACCGCTACTGTTGAGACGACGGTTCATGCCGACGTAACGCCTGCCGCTGATTCGTCATCGTTAGTACAAAAGCAGTCCAGTGTTGCCGCATCTTCTTCTGTTCAAAGCTCAGCTACTAGATCTACTAGCTCAGCCACCACTTCACAAACACCCCAAACATCGGATAAACAAGCACCTGTAACCGCTACTTCTAAGGCGCAAGCGACTTCGACGACCACTGAGACGCCAGCTAATGATGGGCAAGACGTAACTGATAATCCAGTACATAGCGATCAACCGGTTGGTCAGCCAGAAACGACTACTCAGAATAATACTCGTTTAGCTAACAAGCAAAATGCGGTTGTCAATGACGCAGATATTAATGATACGACTAGCGATGTCAGCAATGCGGTAAGTCACTCGGCCCCAATTACGACTGATGGAGACAAGGCAGCTGTTGTCGAATCTGCTAGTGTGCTTGATCCTAACAATGCGCAGGTCTGGATGCCAGATGCTAACCTGCGGGCATATATTGAGGATTGTATTCAGAAAACTTATTCTTGGACCACTGTTAATGATGCGAACTTGTATCAGTATTTGAATGACAATTATATAGTACAAATGATACAGCCCGCTGCAACAGATGATGTGGGAATGATTACCAGTTTGAAAGGCTTGGAACGAATTACTAACCTTGTTCATTTTCAAATGGACATGCGCTATTTTGACCCATCTGCCATGATTGATCTCAGTTTTGCACCTAATCTAACTAGTTTTGAACTTAGCAATCTTACCGGCGTTCCAGTAAATTGGGGAATGACGGCTAACGATCTGGTTCAGAAGTATCTCCACGCTAACACCAAGTTAAACTTTTTCCGGGCTGATGACCAAAACCTTACTGGAGGAATTCCTGATTTTAGTAATAACCCAGAAGTAGCGAATATCTATATGGTTGATAATCAGTTAACCGGGACGATTCCAAGCTTGCGTTACTTAACAAATTTGGAAAGTATTAACGTTTCACAAAATCAGTTAACCGGGAATATTGAGAATTTGAATCAACCCGGACTGAGATATGTTTCTGTACAGTATAACCAACTGAGTGGGCCGATTGCTGAATTTGGTGATTCACTGGTCGAAGCTAATTTAAATAACAATCAGTTTACCGGTCAACTGCCTGACTTAAAAAACATTGAGTGGTTATGGCTGCAGAATAATCAGTTCAGTGGTGATTTGCCTAATACCCAAAAATTGAAAAATCTTTTGTATTTTTACAATAATTTTACTTCGGGAATCTTATCCAATAATAGTGATACCTATCAAGGCTATAATGGCTGGAAACAAAGTATTCAGGGCAATGACGTCATTTTAACGGATGACAATATGACGTTTGAACCAAGTGCCGTTATTAATGGGTTGCAGGACTTAACGACTGGGGAAAATCAGCAGACCAAATTTGACATGGAAAATTTCAAATTTGATAATTTAACCAGTTCGGTCATGCGGATAACGAATGTAAATGGTAAAAACGTCGCAGAAGATGCGGCCAATACGTTTAAAATTACGCAAGATGCTAATGGTGTTTACCAATTTACCGGTAATAAAGATGTCAAGAGTGGGACCTATTTAATTTACCTCCTCGCGCAAAATGCAACTTATTCCGCTTATGTTTACATTAACGTTGATAATCAAATGACCAAGACCGATCCTACCGAGCCAGTTGACCCGGGCACACCCGTTGATCCAGGAACACCAAGCAATCCAGATACGCCCGTAGTTCCTGAAACGCCTACTACCCCTAGCCCAATTGTTAATGGGGGTGACGGTGACGCGATTGTTCCTAATAAGAACGAGGCCGACAAAGTAACTAAGTCAGTCAAGCAGTTGGCGGTTCATCAAAATGGTCAAGCGGCCAAGGGGCAAAAGAGTGCGCAAAAGAATACGACAGTCGCTTTAAATACCAAGGCTGAGGGTCAAAAGGTCGTGCAGACGGCCGTGAAATCCCCAGTGACGAAGGCCGACAAAACGATGACAACTAGCGAAAAAATGGCGACCGAAACGTTACCACAGACCAATGAAAAATCTACGATGAGTTCATTCGTTGCCGGAGTTCTCGTTCTACTGACAACTTTGGGCTTTGCGGATGCTAGAAGACGGCATTAAACTGGTCGATGACGACTAACCATCATTCATGACAAGCCCGATAAACCATTTGAAAAGACTGACAACGAAGTTACAAGTTGTCAGTCTTTTTGTTGGTATATATATCAGGATGTTAGGTCAACTAGTATTAGTAGTGGCTCTTATAGGAAAACGATTCAAGCATGACTTGCCTTTAATCTTTGATTTTGAACTCAATTTAGATTCAGTAAATGGTAAAATATGGTTATAAAGATAAATAGTGAACAGCATAATTTTGCTTCGGGAAGAGAGGTACTTAAATATGCTGGAGCTTACATAGAGGAAGATTAGGATGACTTATAAAAGAAGAAATGTGGAAAAAGCAATTATTCTTGCACTACGGGACTTAGGTGGCACGGCTAATCGACGTGCAATTCGTAAGACAATGGCTGACAATGAGTACGATGGCCTGACTTATCAAGATATTTATGCAACTAAAAGTGGTCGAAAGGGCAATACCTATTCGCCCTTCATGTTTGATTTTAATTTTGGAATTAAAAATCTTTCTCATGTAGCGTATATTGAACAACCGAAACGTGCTCAGGATATTGTTTTGACTAAGATTGGTTTGTCTGATGACATTAAACATTATCCGTCGGCCGAACAAATTCAAATAATCGATCAATACTGGGAACAAAAGAGACAGGAACGTTTAACACGAATTGCTGAAAAAGATGATGGGCAGGAATTTGCTGGGGAAGATACTGCAATAACGGATGCAGCTGATAAAGAAGATACGGATAGTCTTAATTGGCAAGCAGAGTTGCTAACTAAATTAAAGCAATTTACGCCTAGTAAATTTGAGAGCTTTTCACGGTTATTAATCTCTAAGATGGGTGTAATGATTGATAAAGAACGTGGTGTAGTACGTTCAGGAGATCATGGGATTGATGGATTTGGGTATTTTCAATCTGATGAATTTCGAACTAGTCGCGTTGCAATTCAATGCAAGCGCTATTCTGATAATGCGGTTTCTGAGCCGGAAATTGATAAATTTAAAGGGGTTATGGATGGATTCAACGCTGAATATGGAATATTCATCACAACTAGCCATTTTACAGAACGGGCAAAGAAGAAGGCCACACAAGGAAATAATACAGTGACATTAATTGATGGACAGGAATTAGCCGATTTAGTTGAACGCTACCGACTCCACGTTACGCCCATAACAACGTATACACTGGATGACTATTACGACCAATTTGAATAGCAAGGTGTTTAGATTTTGACCAATTGCGCAAATGCCAACAGTTGAGCTATCTCGCTGAATCCCGAACGCAACTGTTGTATGATAAACAATGTAATCGCTATCTTTTTTTGAAAGGAATCGATGCTATGTCAATCCATGTCAATGAAGCTAATCTTACGTTTCATCTACAAGCCGATCACACGAGTTATATTTTTCAAATTATGAAAAATGGCGAGGCCGGTCAGATTTATTATGGACCAAGAATCCACGTGCAACCGACCTATCAAAATCTCATGTCACAGGAATGGCGTGATGCGACACCGTCATTGAACGAAGAAAACCCGAATTTTCAGCCAGCTACGATCAAGGCCGAGTATGCGAGCCTGGGCAAGGGCGATTTCCGGCAACCGGCTTTTCAAGTGACCCAAGCAAATGGGAGCCGGATTACCGAGTTGACTTATGATCATTACCAACTACTAACAGGGAAACAGCGATTAGCCAACTTGCCATCAACGTTTGATGATACCGACGATGATGCCCAAACATTAGTCGTGTCCTTTAACGATCGGATTACCGGGTTGGCACTTGACCTTAATTATAGTATTTTTCCACACCAAGATGTCATTGTAAAAAGTACGAAGTTTACCAATCCAAGTTCCGAAAAATTAGTTCTGAATCGGGCGCTTAGTTCTCAATTAGATTTACCGGATGCCAATTATGACCTAATCCAATTTTCTGGTACGTGGGCGCGTGAACGGCATCTGTATCGTAATCCATTACGACCGGGAATGCAGAGTATTAGTAGCCTACGGATGGCCTCAAGTCACCAACAAAACCCCTTTATGATGTTGGCCCGCCCACAGACGACCGACGAGCAAGGGGCGGTCTTTGGCTTCAATTTAGTTTATTCCGGTAATTTTTTGGATGCCATTGAAGTTGACCAATACAGTACCAGCCGGATTCTGACCGGAATCAATCCAGACGAATTTGGTTGGAATCTGGCCCCGCAAGCGACATTTCAGACTCCCGAGGCAATTTTGAGTTATACCTCAGCCGGAATGAACCAACTGTCACAGCAAATGGCCCGTTTTTATCAACAGCATTTGGTTAATCCGCGATTTGCTCATGAGGAACGGCCGGTGCTGATTAATAATTGGGAGGCCACTTACTTTGACTTTAACGAAGCGAAGTTGATGACGATTGTTAACCAGGCTAAGCGACTGGGAATTGAGATGTTTGTGCTGGATGATGGCTGGTTTGGCCACCGGGATGACGACACCACCTCCTTAGGGGACTGGTTTGTCGATCAGAGGAAGTTTCCGGATGGCATCGAACACTTCAGTCAAGCAGTTCATCAGCAAGGGATGAAGTTTGGTTTGTGGTTTGAACCGGAAATGGTTTCTGTTGATAGTGACCTTTACCAACAGCATCCCGACTGGTTGATTCATGCACCCAAATCGACGCCAACGCCTGGTCGCCACCAGTTCGTTTTGGATATGGCGCGGCCAGAAGTGGTCGATTACCTATTTAAGCTGATGAGTCAGATGATTGAATCGGCGAACTTGGACTACATCAAGTGGGATATGAACCGCTATGCGACGGAAATGTTTAGTTCAAGGTTAACTAGTGATCAGCAATTAGAACTGCCGCATCGATATATTCTAGGCGTTTATCAGTTGTATGCTCGACTAACGCAGGCCTATCCGAATGTTTTGTTTGAATCCTGTGCGTCCGGTGGGGGCCGGTTCGATCTGGGGATGATGTATTATGCGCCGCAAGCGTGGACGAGTGATGATACTGATGCGGCAGAACGCCTGCTGATTCAATTCGGGACGTCCTATGGGTATCCACAAGCCATGATGGGAGCCCACGTCTCTGCGGTTCCAAATGACCAGATGGGGCGGATCACGTCGCTAAAGACCAGAGGGGCCGTAGCGTTCTTCGGTGATTTGGGGTATGAACTCGATATTACCAAGATGGCGCCAACGGAATTGGACCAAGTCAAAAAACAAGTGGCCTTTTATAAATGTTATCGCCAGCTTTTCCAATTTGGAAAGTTTTACCGAATCGACAGTCCCTTTGTGGGGGACGGCAATGTCACTAGTTGGCAGGTTGTGAGTGACGACCAGAAACAAGCGATTGCCGCCCGGTACCAACTGTTGAATCATCCTAATGCGCCTTATACCCGCTTTTACTTCAAGGGATTACGTCCTAATCAGCGCTATCAAATTAATGATGACCCATCAACCTATTATGGGGATGAATTAATGAATGCTGGTTATTTTGTCCCAACCATTTTGGCGGACGGCCAAGAGTCTAAAGACTTTTATGCCCAGTTGTTTGTGGTGACGGCAATTTAGGCGAGAATTTATTGAAAATGTGATATCCTTACAATTAGTAAGAATATCACAGCTAACCCCGAGGAGGTTCCCACTATGCCCGAAATTACCCTAACACCCGATTTCTACCACTATCTTCAGCAAAAACACCTGACGGACCACAACCTGATTTTATTAGTGGATGATGGTGGCGGCAAGTACTCGCTACAAGGCGGTGCTTGTAGTATTGGCACGAACTTTAGCATCATTGACGTTGATGAGCCAGACGCTGACTACCCCATTTTGCTGACGAATACGCAAGGTGTCCGGCTCTGGACCTCTAACTATGATCTGGTTTTCTGTGGAACGGGGTTAAAATTAGACTATCGTCACGGAAGCATTGCCATTACTGATGATGCCCACATGATGCTGGATGGCACTGTTCAGCTGGTTAAGGGTGCCGATGTTTTAGCTGCTTTTCAGGCTGGGGTTAAGCTAAGTAATGGTGGGTGTTAAAAGTCTTGTTGATACTCTCCATAGAGTGAGAATAATGATACAGTTTTTAAAATAAGCTACCAAACTAGGGTAAATATGAGAAAATGGCAAACCATTCTCATATTTACCCTAGTTTGTCGTATAATGTAGATATTCTATTTAATCTGGAGGGGAACTCATGACAGAATCAACGCACTTGTATGACCTGTTCCACCCGGCACACTACGATATTTATCTCGACATTAACCGCGAAACGAAGCAAATTAGCGGGAAGACGACGATTACTGGTGACGCCTTAGCTACGACGATTGGCATTCACCAGAAGTTCTTAAAGATCCAACAGGTAACGGTTGACGGCAAAGCCGTGACGGTTACGGATGATCCTGCGGCCGAAGCCATTCGGATTCCGGTCCCACAGACGGGTAACGTGACGTTAGCCATTGATTACACGGCGCCATTAACTGATAGCATGATGGGGATTTACCCATCCTACTACGACGTTAACGGCGAACAAAAGCAAATCATTGGAACCCAGTTTGAAACGACCGCTGCGCGCCAAGCTTTCCCAAGTATCGATGAACCGGAGGCCAAAGCAACCTTTGACCTAGCGATTAAGTTCGATGAACAGCCTGGTGAAACGGTTATCAGTAACATGCCTGAGACCAAGGTCGAAGCCGGCGTGCACTACTTTGACACCACGGTTAAGATGTCCACGTACCTGATTGCCTTTGCCTTTGGTGATTTGCAAAGTAAGATGACGACTACTAAGAGTGGGGTTCAGGTTGGGGTGTTTGCTACCAAGGCGCATCAAGCCAATGAATTGGACTTTGCGTTAGACATTGCCAAGCGCTCAATTGAATTTTACGAAGACTTCTATCAGACACCTTATCCACTACCACATTCCTGGCAGTTAGCCTTACCTGACTTTTCCGCTGGCGCCATGGAAAACTGGGGATTGGTTACTTACCGGGAAGCTTACCTCGTTTTAGACCCCGACAATACGTCGTTTGAAACGAAGCAACGAGTTGCCACCGTCATTGCTCATGAACTGGCTCACCAATGGTTTGGTGATTTGGTTACGATGAAGTGGTGGGATGATCTTTGGTTGAACGAAAGTTTTGCCAACATGATGGAATACGTTGCCATTGATGCCATCGAACCTGACTGGCACATTTGGGAAGTCTTCCAAACAACTGAAGCCCCAATGGCCTTACAACGGGACGCAACGGACGGTGTACAATCTGTCCACGTGCAAGTAGAAGATCCAGCTGAAATTGATGCGCTCTTTGATAGTGCCATTGTTTACGCCAAGGGTGCCCGGATGTTAGTCATGGTACGGGCTTTAATTGGCGATGATGCTCTGCGAACGGGCCTGAAGGCTTACTTCGACGCCCATAAGTTTGGCAATGCAACTGGGGCTGATTTGTGGTCTGCTTTAGGGACTGCTGCCAATATGGATTTGAAGAGCGTAATGAATTCGTGGCTGGAACAACCTGGTTACCCAGTCTTAACGGCTGCGGTGGTCGATGGTCAGTTGACAGTGACCCAGCAACAATTCTTTATTGGCGATGGCACAGACGCCAAACGTCAATGGCAAGTGCCATTGAGCAGTAACTATGCTGAAGTCCCAGAATTGTTGACGGCACCACAAGTGACATTAGGAACTTATGCGGATTTACGGCAGGCTAATGGACAGCCGTTCCGGCTAAATGTCGGCAATAATTCACATGCGATTGTGAAGTACGATGATACCTTACTAGCAGATATTTTAGATCACATCACTGAGTTAACAGCGATTGATCAACTCCAATTGCTACAAGATCAACGACTATTGGCTGAAGGGCGGCAGATTTCTTATGCGGATGTCGTCGCCTTGTTGCCACGATTTGCGGCTAGTGAAGCTACGGTGGTTAACGATGCGTTGTATCAGGTCGCTGGTAACTTGAAGAAGTTCGTCACGCCAGATTCTGATGCCGAAAAGCAACTGCAACAATTCTTTGATCGGTTAAGTGCGGCACAAGTTGACCGGTTGGGGTGGACCCCTAAAGCTGGCGAATCTAATGATGACCAGTTAACCCGGCCATATGTATTAAGCGCGGCCCTCTATGCTAAAAATGCCCAATCAGTCGCCGCTGCGCATGAACTGTTCACAGCCAATCGCGACAATTTAGCAGGCTTGCCAGCTGCAACGCGTTACTATGTTTTGGCAAATGAAGTCACGAACTTCAGTGATGCAACGGTCTTTGATCAGTTGCTGACAGATTACCGGCAAGCAACTGATGCCAGCTACAAGGCCGATCTGTGTGCCGCAATGACGACCACACCAGATGCCAAGTTGATTGCGAAGTTAATCGCAGTCTTTGAAGACGCGGCCACGGTTAAACCACAGGACTTGCGGGCTTGGTACCGTGGTGTCTTGGCCAATGCCAAGGGGCAGCAGGCAGCTTGGGACTGGATCCGTCAAGATTGGGATTGGTTGGAAGCAACTGTGGGTGGTGATATGGAATTCACCACATTTATTACGGTAACTGCGGCGATCTTCCACACACCTGAACGGTTAGCTGAGTTCAAGGAATTCTTTGAACCAAAGATTCCGACGCCTGGTTTAGGACGTGAAATCAAGATGGATACCAAGGTTATCGCAAGTCGCGTGGCCTTAGTTGAAGATGAAAAAGCCGCAGTGAATGCTGCGGTGGCACAAGTCGTCCAATAATTTATGTAAGTGACGAAGAACCTAGATGCTGGTCTAGGTTCTTTTTTTGCGTTTCATTTGCGAAAAACTGAACAAAAAGTTAAAATGCATAAATAGTCTGAATTCCCAGTCGTTCTTTTATACACATTCGTTCAGTGCAAAATCAGCGTATAAGTTGTGATTGCTATGGTTTGTTGGCTAATAAAATGCGAAAAAGTTCATGTATATTTATCGTGTAAGGGTGTATAATTCTGACATATTGACAGATGTGTTGGCTGGCAGTAGTGTGCCAATGTTTATTTTATTTGAATATGTAAGCGCTTATATTGTTTGCCACCTTGTCTATCGTCCAAAACGCTTTAAAATTGACGTTGCTCGAAAGGATCTTTTACTCATGAAAAAGGCCACTTCATCACCTGATAAAAGTCACGGCCTCGGGTTGTTGGCACTGATTTCAACAGTTATTACGTCATCGATTGGTGGGGGGATTTTTGCCCTCACCTCAGATTTGGCGATTGCAGCGTCACCTGGTCCCGCGCTGATTGCTTGGGGCATCGTGGGGTTGGGAACCCTGATGTTAGCCTTATCGTTGAACAATTTAGTCCTCAAGCGGCCAGACTTGGAGGGAATCTTTTCCTATGCAGAAGAGGGCTTTGGCAAGTATACCGGCTTTATCAGTGGGTGGGGATACTGGATCTCGGCGTGGATGGGAAACGTGGCATTTGCGACGGTGATGATGAGTGCTGTGGGCTATTTTCTCCCGGTATTTAATGGTCGCAGTCAAATTTCCTCGGTTATTGTTGCCAGTGTGATCCTGTGGTTACTAACCTTATTAGTGAATCATGGGATTGAAAGTGCCGCGCTCCTAAACGCGATGATTACGGTTTGCAAGTTAATTCCACTCTTTGTCTTTATTGTTTTTGCCATTTTCCTATTTAAGGGCCAAGTTTTTACGGCTCATTTTTGGACCAATGTTGGCAGTAATTTACAAGGGACTGAAACAATTGCGAGCCAAATCAAACGGTGCTTCATTATTATGATGTGGGTGTTTGTCGGAATTGAAGGGGCCACTATGCTGTCGTCGCGGGCCAAAAAGACCGCCGATGCAGGGAAAGCGACACTGATTGGCTTGGTTGGTTTATTAACGATTTATGTTTTGGCCTCGGTCTTGCCCTATGGTTATTTCAGTCGTCAAGCGTTGGCAACCGTTCATCAACCAGCAATGGTTTATCTATTTAAAGAGATGGTCGGCCCATGGGGTGGGGCCTTGATTAGCTTGGGGTTAATCATCTCAACGTTGGGTTCTTGGTTATCATGGACCATGCTACCGGCGGAAACGATTCGATTGATGGCTGACCAGAAATTATTACCACGAGTTTTTAGTCGAAAAAATAAACAGGGAGCGCCCACGGTCTCGTTGGTTACCAGTAGTGTCTTGGTCCAATTCTTTTTGGTCACGCTGATCTTTACGGATCAGGCTTATCAAATTGCCTATTCGATGTGTACGGCGGCCGTGACGATTTGTTATATTTTAGTGGCAGCCTACCAGATTAAGTACTCATGGCAACATTTGCGTGAGTCCGGTAGTCGTTGGCAGTTAGCTATTGGGATTGGGGCGCTGTTGTTTGAAGGAACTGCCATTTACTTTTCCGGATTCAAGTACCTTATTCTCTGCACGATTGCCTATATTCCAGGAAGTATTTTATATCTGATGGCGCGCAAAGAAAGTGAGCGACGGTGGTTCCAGTCACCATTAGAACGGCTGTACGTGGCGAGTGTCGTCATCTGTGCACTTGTGGCGATTGGGTTAGTTATCGCCGGAAAATTAGTGATTTAGGAAAAAAGTATGTACCAAATACACGAAAATACAAAGCGCCCAGGGCATAAGTCCTGGACGCTTTGTATTTAAAATAGAGTTGACTAGAGCATTAGTCGTTTAAATTGTAGCGTAACTTCATGTGTTCAGAACCAAAGGTCACCATGTCACCCAATAATTTGGTTTGACGCGTGAAGGATTCATTGGAAAGCTGTTCGTTAGCAGATTTCAAAATTGACACATCGGCGCCATTCTTGATGGCTGCGTCAGTATCGTTTTGAATCTTCCGGTAGGCTCCCATGGCTTCTAAAGCGAAGGTATTACGGAAGTCTTCATATAAGTCGAAGTCCGTGTCACCGAGTAATGCCGTGGTGCAGCTTAACCAGTACATATGATTCAGGTTAAAGGTACCATCAGCATCTTTATAAGCGGCGGGGGTGTCGTCGACATTCGCGTAGAACGGAACGACCGTATTGAACGTATTCGCGCCAAAGGCTAGCCAGTGAATCCCGGCAATGCTGGCGGGAACATCGTTACGAATTTGGAGGATGTGCACGTCGTGATTCCGATTGATACCGATTGGCCGGAACTTGGTCTTGTCACTTTCAGTCCCATCACCATAAACATCGTATTGGGTGTTTTGGTAGTGTGAGCTCAAGACGTACTTAACATCTTCAATGGAAATCTTGCGGTTAGCATGGCAGATGAAGGGCAGGTCTTGGCCTTGAGGATCTTGGTCAACGTCTGGTGTAAAGTACTTTTGACCAAACCAAGCCCGAGGATTGTTATAGACAGTATCCTTATCCGTTGCGCTACCGAAGATGTGGCGGAGGTTGATTCGATCGAAATCAGGATTCAAATGATACGTTTCAATGAGGTCAGCCAAATCAGCGGAGGCCATGGTATCATCGGCAGCGAAATCAAAGTCATCAATGTTCATTCGGTTGGGGGCAACAACGTAAGCGTCGTCCGGAATCCGCTTGGCAGCCCAATGATGACCGCCAATGGTTTCCAACCACCAGATCTCATTGTTATCAGAAAAGGCAATACCGTTGGGTTCGTACGTCCCAAATTCTGCCAGTAACTGACCGAGACGTTCAACACCTTCACGAGCACTGTGAATATAAGGGAGAACGAGAGTGACCAAGTCTTCTTCACCAATACCGCCGGCAACGTATGGATCGATGCCTAAGACCCGGGAATTCGTCGTGATGGTTTCTGTGGCAGACATGGCCACGTTGTCACTGTTAATACCGGCAGCGGGCCAGATGCCGTTCGTCAAGATAGAGTTGGGAATCGACGTATACCGGAGCGGGTTATCAGGTAATTTAATGTTGACGCCACTGATAACAGCTTGGTAATCAGTGGGCTGGTCGGCAGGATTAACGACGACGAATTTTTCGGGGTCGAGCGCTTCGTGACCATCATCGTTTCGAGAAATAATGGTGGAGCCGTCCAACGAGGCCTTCTTACCTACAAGAATAGTGGTACAAGAACCTTTAATACGTTTTGTCATAAATGCAGCACTCCTTTTATCCCGTATTATAGCATTGATGACTAGAGAAGTTGAAGGGATTATCCTAAGTGAGGCTGGGGGAATGAGACGTAGCTGACTCTGACTATTGGCAGGCCCTACTGTCTGGTGGTTAAATAAAAAATGGTTCTCTTAACAGATATACCTGTTAAAGGAACCATTTTTAGAATTTTTAATGTGATGTTAGTTGAGAATCGCAAAGCCACCGGTCCAGCCAATCTTTTCGCTGGCCGCTAACGTCATTTGTAAGAAGCCCATGGCCTCTAATTCGCGGGCCCGCTTAAGTGCGCCAGCATCAATGACTTTCACGCCACTGGTTTTGAGAGCATCTGCTAACGTTTGTTTGGCTGCGGCATCATCACCGGCAGCTAGAACCGTGGTGGGTTCCTTGCCACTAACTTGCTTGCTAGCCAAAGTAGCGGCAAACGTTGTATTGAAGGCCTTGACGACTTGACTGTCAGGCAACAACTTAGCCAGTTCAGCGGTTGCGGAACTGTCGGCGGGGACAACCAATTCATCCCAAGTATCAAAGTTCAATGGGTTACTGATGTCGATAACGACTTTGCCGGCCAACTGAGTAGCTTGCGCTTTAGCAATCGATACGGCCACCGGATAAGGCACAGCCAAAACCACGATATCGCCCAGGTTTTCCACTGCATCGTCACGGTCGATGTGTGTTACGGTGTTGCCACCAGCTGTAAAGACACTGTCCAAAGCCTGTCCCATATTACCATTTCCAAAAATTGTAATTGCTGCCATAATAAACCCCTCCAAAACTTGTTCTTTTTTTAAGTACAAATATACTTTAACCTGTTTCTGCGATTCTGTCAAATTAAATCATTTGATTGTTTATTATAATATTTTGTCTTATAATCAAATACAAAAAGGGGGAGCAAGTAAGATGGCCAACACGCAGCTCAGTGATACAATTCACGTATTGACGTACATTGCCTACTTTAAGGATCAGAAGATTACGAGTCAGGCGATGGCGAGCAGCTTACAGACATCACCTAGTCTAGTGCGGAAGATTCTAGCGAATTTGAAACGAGGGGGACTAGTTTGTCCGGGACAGGCAACCACCCACGTCAGCTTAGCAAAACCAGCCGCAGAGATCACGATGCGAGATATCTATCGAACATTACCAGATCGGGGGCCATTGTTAAATGTTGATACCAAAACAAACGAAGACTGTCCAGTGGGGGCGGCGGTGCCGGTGGCATTAAACCGCTACTATGCGGAAATCCAAGCTGCGGCTGAGGACCGAATGGCGCGCATTACCCTGCAAGATATCCTAGCTGATATTGCGTTACAAAATGATCGTTAGGTAAGTGGTGCAAATGGCGGGCAGTCAGCGGATTTCGCTACCAAATATGTGAAGAACGGAGTCGGGGATAAAACTTCCAGACTCCTTTTCGTGTCTTCAAATATGCGGTGTTGAAACGTGCGCCCAAAGGCAGTGCCCCGTAAGTCAGATAATATCCGGCTTACGAGGTTAATGATCGCTGAAAAAGGATGTTTGGTTGTGTCCGGGACGAAATGCCAGTAGAATGGAAGCATTGAATAAGTGAGGGGTAAATAGAATGGATTTGGCGGCAGCACAACAGGTGTTAAAAACAGTCTTCGGATACGACGAGTTTCGACCAGGTCAAAAGGCCGTCATTGAACACGTGCTGGCGGGCGATAGTAGCTTGGCGATTATGCCAACGGGCGGGGGAAAATCGCTTTGCTATCAAATACCGGCAATGTTATTTTCTGGTATCACGGTGGTGGTATCCCCACTCATCTCATTAATGAAAGATCAGGTTGATGCGCTAAATGATAGTGGGATTCCAGCGACCTTCATTAACAGTTCGGTGGACTGGCCGGAAATTCAACAACGGTTAGCGGCATTGCACAATGGGGACTACAAATTGGTGTATATTGCGCCAGAACGGTTAGATTCAGAAGCCTTTGTTCAAGCATTGGCCCGGTTGCCAATTGATCTGTTGGCGGTTGATGAAGCCCACTGTATTTCCCAATGGGGCCACGATTTTCGACCGAGCTATTTGACGCTGAGTCATGCCATTGAACAGCTGCCAAGTCAGCCACAGGTGTTGGCACTGACGGCGACGGCAACCACCCAAGTTGCTCGTGATATCTGTCAGCAGTTACGAATTGATCCGCAAAATGAAGTGAATACTGGATTTGCTCGGGATAATTTGAATCTAACGGTCGTCAAGGATCAAGATACGGATCGCTATATTTTGGATTATTTGCAAGTTAATCAAGGAGAAGCGGGCATTATTTACGCTAGTACCCGTAAGGAAGTCGAACGACTGACAAAATTACTTACGAAACAGCACGTCACTGCAGCGGCCTATCACGCGGGTTTGAGTGACGAACAGCGACAGCAAAATCAAGAAGATTTCTTATATGATCGGATTCAGGTCATGGTGGCGACGAATGCATTTGGAATGGGTATTGATAAGAGTAATGTTCGATTTGTGATTCATGCGCAGGTACCGGGAACATTAGAGGCCTACTATCAAGAAGCCGGTCGAGCCGGTCGAGATGGGTTGCCGAGTGAAGCAATCTTGGTCTATCACGCTCAGGACTTACAGATTCAACGGTTTTTCATTGATCAATCGGAAATGGACGAAGAGCATCGGCAACGTGCCTATCAAAAGCTACAGGTGATGAATCATTATGCGAATACGGAGGGGTGTTTGCAGCAGTTTATTCTCCAATATTTTGGGGAAGTATCACCGGTGTGTGGTCGGTGTAGTAATTGCTTGGACGAACGGGAATCCCAAGATGTTACGACAGCGGCCCAACAGGTGTTGTCGTGTGTCGTGCGGTTGCGGTCACGATTTGGTAAGGGAGTGGTCGCACAGGTGTTGACGGGGGCACGAAATCAACGGATCCGTGAAAACAATCTGACGATGTTGCCAACCTATGGTTTGATGGCTAATCAAAAGCAAAAGGCCGTGGACGAACTCATTGACTTTTTAACGGCAGCTGGTTATTTGCAGAGCGTGGGTGGTCAATACCCGACGTTGCAGGTAACGGCTAATGGTATCGCTGTGTTAAAGGGGCAAGAACAGGTCCACCGCAAGATGGCGCAACGGGTGAAGCGATTGGTACCGGAAGATACGGCGTTGTTTGGCAAGCTACGCGACTTGCGGCGCGAATTGGCAGAGGAACAGCATGTGCCACCATTTGTGATTTTTTCGGATAAGGCCTTACACGCGATGTGTGAAGCCTTGCCAACAGACGATGATAGCTTTCTTGCAGTGAAAGGTGTCGGACAGAGTAAGCTGGACCG
>OMJG01001192.1_pt1 | contig 15951 bp, 17 predicted proteins | sample 1646431 | NCBI WGS metagenome assembly OMJG01 (sample SAMN03771674, study PRJEB25209) | food metagenome | isolation source: Cotija cheese | place: Mexico:Jalisco,Michoacan | collected 2011-12-12
CAGCGGGTGCCCCGTCGGCTGCCGGACGCAGTGCGGTGAGGAACCGCTTCCGGCTGGCGCCGACGAGCACCCGGTGGCCCAGTGCGGTGACGTCGCCGAGGCCGCGCAGCAGGGACCAGTTGTCGGCGGGATCCTTGGCGAAGCCGAGACCGGGGTCCAGGATGATCCGGTCGCCGGGCACCCCGGCACGCTGGGCCCGGTCGGCCAGGTCCACCAGGTGCCCGGTGACGTCGGCGAGTGCCCCTCCGGTGTGGTCTGCCCGGCCGGCGGCGGACTCGAACCGTTCGGCGCGCCAGTGCATCAGGCAGTAGTCCACCGCACGGTCCTGGTTGGCTTCGGCGACCACCCGGTCCATGTCAGGGTCTGCCAGGCCACCGGAGACGTCGTTGACGATGGTTGCCCCGGCCGCCACGGCCGCTGCTGCCGTGGTGGCGCGCATGGTGTCCACACTGACCGCGATACCCTCGGCGGCCAGCGCCTGGATCACCGGTACGACGCGGGCGGCCTCGACCTCGGCGTCAACCCGGACGGCGCCGGGGCGGGTCGACTCGCCGCCGACGTCGATGATGTCGGCCCCGTCGGCGATCATTGCGCGGGCGTGGTCGACCGCACGCTGCGGGTCGATCCATTCGCCGCCGTCGGAGAAGGAGTCCTCGGTGACGTTGAGGATGCCCATCACGAGGGTCCGGTCCGGGCTCCGTTCGGGGGTTCTGTCGGGCATCAGTGGTCCCGGATCAGGCTCATTGCCTCGGCACGGGAGCGGGCGTCATTGCGGAATCCGCCACGTACCGCGGAGGTCACCGTGGATGCCCCGGGCTTGCGTATGCCACGCATCGCCATACACAGGTGCTCGGCCTCGATGACGACGATGACGGCCTGTGCTTCGAGGTGCTCGGCGACGGCATCGGCGATCTGGCTGGTCAGACGTTCCTGAACCTGGGGTCGCTTGGCGTATCCGTCGGCCAGCCGGGCCAGCTTCGACAGGCCGGTGACCGTGCCGGAGTCGCCAGGAATGTAGCCGATGTGGGCGTGACCGTAGAAGGGCACGAGGTGGTGCTCGCAGGTGGAGTAGATCGGGATGTCCTTGACCAGCACCAGTTCCCGGTGGTCCTCGTTGAAGGTTTTGGCGAGGACGTCTGCGGGGTCGCGGAAGAGCCCGTCGAAGGATTCGCGGTAGGCCCGGGCCACCCGGGCGGGAGTCTCCTGGAGTCCTTCCCGGTCCGGGTCCTCACCGATGGCGATGAGCAGTTCACGCACCGCGGCCTCAGCCCGCTGCTGGTCGAAGACTGCCCCGGTCGACACGTTGACGGCGGCGTCGCCGGTGGCGTCAGTCGTTTCGGTCACTGTGGTCCTGTTCTCTTTCATCGTCACGTCGGTGGTGTCGGCCACCGGCGTCGTTTCCCTCGGAACGTCCCAGGTTACGCGTCGGGCTGCTCTCGCTCGGCCACGGGTGCTCCGGCTGCTCATTGTCCGGCAGGCGGAAGCCACGCTGCTCCGGACGCCGCGACTCCGGCGAGTCGGTGGCACTGCCGTCGCCGTAACTGATCTCACCGGGGTGACGGTGACCGGCGTCGGCATCGTCCTGACCGCCCCAGAGGTGGTCGGTGCTGGTGGTGGACCGGCCACTCCAGCGGCCGACCGGCCCGGAGGACCCGGGGTCAGTCGATGACGGGGCATCCGACGGGACCACCGTTGGTTCCACCGGGGCAGCCGGGTCGTTCCCCCGCAGGTTGGCGTCCTTCTCCTTGCGGCGGCGCTCCATGCGGGCGCGGCGGGCCGCGGAGAAGAAGTCGTTGCGTGCCGGTGGTTCCTCGCCACGCTCGCGGGCCAGCTCGGTCGGGGTCTTGACCGGTTCCCGGTCGTCCTGCGGGAAGTCGGCGTCCTGGTTCTCGAAGATGTCGGTGACCTCCACCGGCTCCAGGTCGGAGAAGATCGCCTCCAGGTCCGGTCGACGCAGCGTCTCCTTCTCGAGCAGCTTCTCGGCCAGGGTGTCGAGGTACTCACGGTTGTCGCGCAGCGTGCGGTAGGCGATACCGTGCGCCTTCTCGATGAGCATGCGGACCTGCTCGTCGATGGTGGCAGCCACCGCCGGGGAGTAGTCCAGGGTTCCGGAACCACCACGTCCGACGAACGGATCGCCCTGTTCCTCGCCGTACTTCACCGCACCGAGTTGCGGGCTCATGCCGTACTCGGTGACCATCGCGCGGGCGGTCTTGGTGGCCTGCTCGATGTCGGCGGAGGCACCGGTGGTCGGTGAGCCGAAGATCAGTTCCTCGGCGGCGCGGCCACCCATGGCGAACACCAGGCGGGCGAAGAGTTCCGCCCGGTTGTACATGCCCTTGTCGTCCTCCGGCACGGCCATGGCGTGGCCACCGGTCTTACCGCGAGCGAGGATGGTGACCTTGTAGACCCGCTCGATGTCCTTGATGCCCCAGGCGGCCAGGGTGTGGCCGCCCTCGTGGTAGGCGGTGACCTTCTTCTCGTGCTCGGAGATGATCTTGCCGCTGCGGCGCGGACCACCGATCACCCGGTCGGTCGCCTCCTCCAGCGCATCGCCGGTGATGACGTTGCCGTCGACGCGGGCGGTGAGCAGCGCGGCCTCGTTGAGCACGTTCGCCAGGTCGGCACCGGACATGCCCACGGTGCGCTTGGCCAGGGAGTTCAGGTCGACGTCGTCGGCCAACGGCTTGCCCTTGGAGTGCACCCGAAGGATCTGCTCACGGCCGGCGATGTCCGGGTTGGTCACCGGGATCTGCCGGTCGAAACGGCCCGGACGCAGCAGCGCAGGGTCGAGGATGTCGGGGCGGTTGGTCGCGGCCATGAGGATGACGTTCTCGCGGTCGCTGAACCCGTCCATCTCCACCAGCAGCTGGTTGAGGGTCTGCTCGCGCTCATCGTGGCCGCCGCCCATACCGGCGCCACGCTGACGTCCGACCGCGTCGATCTCGTCGACGAAGATGATGCAGGGGCTGTTTTCCTTGGCCGTCTTGAACAGGTCACGCACCCGGGAGGCACCGACACCGACGAACATCTCCACGAAGTCGGAACCGGAGATCGTGTAGAAGGGCACCCCGGCCTCACCGGCGACGGCGCGGGCCAGCAGGGTCTTACCGGTACCGGGTGGGCCGTAGAGCAGCACACCGCGCGGGATCTTCGCACCGACTTCCTCGTAGCGGTCCGGATTCTGCAGGAAGTCGCGGATCTCGTCGAGCTCCTCGACAGCCTCGTCCGCACCGGCGACATCGTCGAAGGTGGTGTCCGGGTTGTCGACGTTGAGTTCCTTGGCCTTCGACTTGCCGATCCCCAGTGCCCCGCCGGGGCCGCCCTGCATCCGGGTGAGGAAGAACAGCAGCAGCGCACCGATCAGCAGGATCGGCAGCAGCATGACCAACAGCGAACCGAGGAAGCTGTCCTCGGTGACGTTGGTGGTGTACTTGTCCGAGTCTGCGGCCTCGACCCGGTCGAAGATGGTGTCCGCGGCCCGCGCCGGATACTGGGCGATGATCTGGTCGATGCCGTCCTTGCCGTCGACGCTGATCTCGTCGCGCAGCGTCATCTGCAGCTGCTGCTCACGATCGTTGATCTGCACCTCGGCGACGTTCTGGTCGTCGATCTGTTCCAGTGCCACCGAGGTGTCGACGTTGTCGTAACCACGGGTGGAGTCGGTGAGGACGCTGAAAGCGTAGAACGCGACGAGGAGCGCGGCCACGATGGCGGCAATCCTCAGGACCCTCTTTTTGTTCATAATCTCTCTAGCGTATCGAAGGAGACGGACGTGGGACGGGAGAGGCGGTGGCCATGTGGGACACTATGGATCCCACAGCACCCGCCGGTCTAACTGTAGACGCTGGGACGCAACGTCCCCACCCAGGGAAGATCCCGGTAGCGCTCGGCGTAATCCAGGCCGTAGCCGACGACGAAGTCATTGGGGATCTCGAAGCCGACCTCCGAGGCGTCCACCTGCTTCTGCACTGCCTCCGGCTTGCGCAACAGCGTGATGACCTCGAGGTTCTTCGGCCCCCGTGCCGCCAGGTCCGACACGAGCCAGGACAGGGTGATGCCGGACTCGATGATGTCCTCCAGGATGATGACGTTGCGCCCGCGGATGTCGCGCTTCAGATCCATGATGATCTCCACCGTGCCACTGGAGTGAGCGGAGCTGCCGTAGGACGACACCACCATGAACTCCATCTGGGTGGGGATGTCCATGGCCCGGGCGAAGTCCGCGATGAAGTAGGTCGCCCCCTTCAGCACGCAGACCAGGATCGTGTCCTCGTCCTCGTCCCGGTAGCGGTCGCTGGCGGCGCGGGCCATCTCGGCGATCCGGGCGTGCAGTGTCTCGTGGTCGACGAGCACCGCCTCTACGTCATCGCCGTAGCAGTTGTCGGGAACGTCGGTTTTCTTGCTGATCATCACGAGACTCCTGCGGTCCGGTCGAGTTCCAGCTGGCTTCCGGTGTCCGTCCGACGGCGGCGCACCACCAGTCGGCGGGTCGTCCCCATTGTAGAGGGTGCCTCGGACAGCTTATTGTCCGCCGGTTGTGGCGGCCAGGGCACCGCCACCGGCCCCTGGCCGTGCCAGTCGGTGACCAGTGCGTCCACCATGTCCAGGTGCCGGGACGTCAGTGGTCCGGCCGTCTCCGCGAGCCACTGCCTGATCACCCGGCGGCGCAGCGGTGCCGGCGCCGACTCCAGGACAGAAACCTGCAGCCCCGATGGGACACCGGCCGCTGCACTGTCGATACGCCCCCTGGCCTGCTCCAGAATCCGGGCGGCCTGGGCGTCCAGCTCATCGGCGTCCTCACGCAACAGCCGGGCCGACCGTGCCAGGTTGGAGTCCACATGGCCGCCCAGGATCTCCTGGGCCAGCGGCAACAGTTCGTGACGCACCCGGGAGCGGATGATCTCCGGGGACTCGTTGTGCGGGTCATGCCACACCGGTAACCCCAGTTCAGCGCAGCTGCCCTGGGTGTCGGCGCGGGCGACGCCCAACAGTGGCCGACCCAGCCACGCCGCCCCGGCGGCGACCACCGGGTGGTCGTGCGTGACTGCCCTCAGCCCGGCGAGACTGCCGGTACCGGACCCCCGTGCCAGGGACAGCAGCAGGCCTTCGGCGTCATCGTCGGCGGTGTGGGCGACCAGGACAGGACGTCCTGCCGCGACCTCACCCAGCGCGGCGTACCGGGCCGAGCGGGCGGGGGCCTCCCCACTCCCCTCGACCGTCACCGGCACGGTGCAGGCGTGGGCCCCGAGATCGGTACACAGCGCGGCAGTACGCGCGGCGACGGAGGCGGAGCCGTCCTGCAGGCCGTGGTCGACGGTGACGGTCGTGACGTCCAGCCCGGCGGCCACGCAGGCTGCGGCCAGTGCCACCGAGTCCCCTCCGCCGGACACCCCACAGACCACCTCGTCGCCCGGCGACAGTCCGGCCTGGGCCAGGAAAGACCGCAGGCTGTGGCGGACCGCCAGCGTATGCGGTGTGGCAACCAACTGCGTACCTCTGCCCCTACTCGACGGTGCGCAGCGCGGCGGCGAGCCGGTCCAGGGCCGCACGCCCGGCGTCCATGTCAGAGCCATGGGACAGGAAGGCGAAACTGAGGGTGCGTCCGGCCTCGGTCGTCACCGTGCCGGCCAGCGAGTTCACCCCGTCGAGGGTGCCGGTCTTCGCGCGCACCCATCCGGCGCCGTCGGTGGCTCCGGACGTTGAGTCGTAGCGGTCGATCAAGGTTCCGCTGCCGTTGGCGACCGGCAGGCCGTCGAGGATGCCGCGAAGCTCGGTCTCGGACGCCGCCGAGGCGATGATCCCGTCGAGGATCCGTGCGGACAGCCGGTTCTTCCGGCTCATCCCGGAGTTGTCGCCCAGTACCGCCTCCGAGACGTCGAGGCCTGCCTCGTCCAGGGCGTCCAGGGTGGCGGTCGTCGCCCCGGCGAAGGTCGTGGGTTCCCCGGCGGCCTCGGCGACCTCCCGGCCGATCGCCTCGGCCAGCATGTTGTCGCTGTGCAGCAGCATGTCGCGCACCCGGGTGGTCAGCGGGGCAGACTGCACCTCGCCCAGCTCATCGGCATCCGAGGCGGTCGAGACCTTCTTGTCTGAGACGGACACCGAGGCCTCGGGGAATCCGAGTGCCTCGGCCAGGCCGGAGCCGACGTCCTGGGCCGGTGCGCTCGACCGCGGCGAGTAGGAGTCGGACGGGTCAATCCGTCCGGCATCCAGCATCACCGACGACAAGGGGGCGACGTTGCCTGCCCCGATGTCGTCGCGGGACCAGTCACTGTTGAACAGGTCCCCGGAGCGCACCGAGTTGTCGACGATGATCTCGGTGACCTCGGTGACCCCGGCATCGCCGAGCGCGTCGGTGACCTGGGCGGCGAGATCGTCCAACGCCGCCGGGTTGGTGAAGAATCCGGCCCCGGAGGTGCTCTCCAGGGTGATGTCCCCCTCGCCCTTGACCACGATCTGCCCCTCGGTCTCGCCGGGCAGCACCCGGGTCGACACACGCTGGTCGCCAGGCAGGGTGGTCAGTGCAGCGGCCGCGGTGGCCAGCTTCGTCGCCGAGGCCGGCACCAGCATCCGGTCGGCGCGGGTCGACCACACCTCCTCGCCGGTGGCGATGTCGGTGACGTGGCCGGACAGGGTGCCCAGATCGGGGTCGGACGCCACCTCCCGGAGTTCGTCGTCCACGTCAGGCGCATCCCCACCGGACACTGCGGGTTCCAGTACCGGCGTGGCCGGGGCGGGCGTCTCGGCGTCGGCGATGTTGTAGGGGTTGCGGTTGTCCAGGATCAGCGCAACCACGATGATGAGCGCCACCACGACGGCAAAGGCCGCGACAGATCCACCGTAGATCCAGCGTCGCGAGGCTTTCGTGCTCATCGTGGCATCAGGGCCTTTCATCATGGTGTCGGCGAACCACCTTAGAGTATCGGACGGGGTGGACACGGTGCGCGGTGTGGTGAGTTGGAACTGATGTCGCACTCACTCCACCGCGTCGAACACCTCACGTCTGAGATGAATCATCCGGAACTCACCCGGAGTCATACCATTGCGGTTCCTGAATGCCCGTACGAAGGAAACGACACTGCCGTATCCGGCCCGGACGGCCACGTCGGACACGGAACTCGTGGGGCGGCGCAGCATCGCGCGTGCCACGGACATCCTCCGCTCAACGGACCACTGCCGGTATGAACTGCCGGTCACCCTCTGAAACGCTCTGGCCAAGTCCCGCCGGGGGACTCCAAGCCTCACTGACCAGCGGGTGAGGGAATCGGATGTCGACGGTGTCTCGCGCAGGATTCGTGCCACCTTAGCGGAAGAAGCTTCCGGGGGCGCTTGCGCTGTATTCGCCGATGGAAGCAGCTCAGTGAGTCCGCCAGCGAATTCTGCGGCGTTCCACGGGTACGGGCGGACCAACGTATGGCTCACCGCAGCGCGGTAGAGCAGTTCCGTCTCTGAGCTTCCGGCAGGCCGAAAGGCGACCACATTCTTCCGGGACAGCGGGAATTCCGTGGGAAGTGAGCCGACCGGCAGGATCACCCCGCCTGGATCGGTGGACAGGTCGTGCCACACTCCGGAAGGCAACCACAGCAGGTCGCCACGGGCGAGAGTGACCTGCCCATTGTTGAGACGAACACGAGCACTCCCCCGTGCCATCCACACCAGGACATGTCGGGCATTGACGATCGGCAGCATTCTTCCCGCCGGAACCCGTGGTGCCGTCTTGTCAGCCGGTATCTGCCCGATGCCTGTCGTACTTCGCAGCATGCCGGGAGACATCCCCAGTTGCCGCTGAAGTGCGTGGGAGAGCGATGCCGTCGACGCATACCCACTGAGCCTTGCCGCCTCAGCGATCGTCGCACCGCGCGACAATGATCGTGCAGCCACAGCTCCTCGTGCCGTGGATCGCCACCTATTGAACGACATGCCGGTTTCTGCCATAAACAACCTGGTCAAGTGCCGGACGCTCATTCCGGCTTCACCTGCCCAATCCTCGATACTCCGGGGATCGGAAGGATCGTCGGCAAGTTGGCGTGCGACGTGAGATACGGCGGCAGTCGTCGGCATCGGTGGAAAACTCACCGACCGGGCCCCGTCGCTGAAGAACGTGGCCCGCAGCGCATCCAGTATCTCCCTTGTTGTTCCTGGTTCCTGCCACGGAGGGGTGATCCAGCGGGAGAAGAGATGCAGCAGGACGTCCACCATCGCACCAGGGAGCTTCCTACACACGGCTGCGGATGCAGCGTCCGGAAAATCTGTCGAAGGCAGCAGGACGGTGAAAGCGACGGTCTCCCGGTCGGTGGCGATCTGGTTGACCGGGATGCCCGGAGGAATCCACAGGGCGTCACCCTCCCGCAGGTCATACGCACTGCCGTCGACTAGGACGCGAGCGCGTCCCCGGACAACGTAGTAAAGGTGGTTGTCACTGTGAACAGTGACCGTACCGAGCCAGCACGGTGCCAGACTCCGCACTACGGGACCTCCCGGACTCAAGGGTTCATTATATGTCTGCTGACGACATAGTCGATCATTAGCGAACCCTACCCTGATGTTTCATGTTGACCCATAGCCTGAAGAAACTAGCCGCACCCCTGTTCGGCCTTGTCCTGGTCGCCGGCACGGTGACCGCCTGCAGTTCCGACGCAGATGATGCGTCAGACGCCTCATCCCGTCTGCCCGCCGGGGAAGGAACCACCGAATACCCTCTTGAGCTGGATACCGAGTATGGTTCCACGACCTTGGAGGATCGTCCGGAGAAGATCGTTGCCTATGGCGGCCTGGGCCCCGAGCTTGCACTGTCGCTCGGGATCACCCCGATCGCCTCGAACGACTGGGAGCAGTTCAGTTCCTTCCTCTCCGAGTACGGGGCAGATGACATCGACACCATTCTCGAACCTGTCGACGGCAATGTGCCCGTCGAGTCCATCTCGGCGGAGGACCCCGACCTGATCGTGGTGAACACCACCGAACAAAGTGTTTTCGACCAGTTGTCACAGGTCGCGCCTGTCCTTGCCTATAGCTACTCCTGGGGCGAGAACGGAACGGATTGGCGCGAACAGTTGGCCCGATTGGGTGAGGCCACGGACCTCGCAGAGGCTGCGGCAGACGTCGAGTCAACCCACGACGACGCCATCCAGGCCATCCGCGATGAGAACCCGGAGTTCGCCGAGTACAGCGCGAACTTCATCTCGGATAAGGGCGACAACGTCGATGTCGAGTCATTTGCAGGATCACCCGGCGAAGAGTTCTTCGCCCAACTCGGCTTCCAACCGTTCGAGAAGGCGGAGGAATTCACCAACACCGACGTTGTCAGCGGCGAACGCTACGCTGACCTCGCTGCAGACGTGATGTTCATCTATGACCCCTCCGGCGGAATGCCGACGTTGAGCGGGAGCCAGGCATTCCAGAATCTCCCTGCCGTCCAGAATGACCTGGCCTTCCCGTTAGAGTTGTCGGATGATGACCCGTTCCCGGGCACGATGGCCGTGGGGCTGCGCTCCCCCGCGCCGCTGACGAACGTGTGGCTGGCAGAGCACATCGTTGACCTACTGGGGGACAAACTGAAGTAGGCCGACCATAGTTATCCCGCCTCCGGACGTTCCATCTGGAACCGGTTCTCCTCGGCGAGGGTGAAGTAGTCCGACGGACCACCGGCGCGCAGCACCGGATCCGCCAGCGCTGTCTGGTAGATACCGTCAACCAGCAGCGACTGGTCGATGTGGACGCCGACGACTTCGCCGAAGACCATGCTTGTCGCAGTCACATGACCGGTCTGGGTCTGGAGCGGGACGACCTGGGTGGTGCGGCATTCGAAGACGACCGGCGACTCCGCCACATGCGGCACCCCGACGATTATCGAGGCCGCAGGTGTCAGCCCCGAGATGTCGAATTCATCAACCTCGGGCGGGACGACAGCGGACGTGGCGTTCATCGCCGTGGCGAGTTCCTTGGTCACCAGGTTCCAGCAGAACTCCCCGGTACTCCCGGCGTTATGGAGGCTGTCCTTCGGCCCGTTGCTGGCGAACCCGACGATCGGCGGGTCGTAGTTGAAGGCGTTGAAGAAACTGAAAGGCGCCAGATTGAGCACGCCGTCCGCCGAACGGCTGGATATCCACCCGATGGGTCTCGGCGCGATGATCGCGTTGAACGGCGAATGGGGCAGCCCGGTGCCGACCCCGGGTTCGTAGAAGTGGGTGCCACTGTCCTGTTCGCGTGATCTGTCCGCCGTCATGTCGGCCACTGTAGGCGCGAACCCCGGTGTCAGTCGCCCGAACTCCTGCCGAAAGCGTTGTCGAGCAGGGAGCGGATCCGATCGCGGTGCTCCGATGAACCGATCGCAGGAATCCGGGAGTAGGCAAGTTCGTAGCACTCATCATTACTCCGTTGCGCGATGACCCAGACGATCGTGATCCGGTTATCCTCGTTGACCTCGTAAATCACCCGGATCGTCCTGTTCCCCACGACCAACTTGAACAGGCCGGTCAGGTCGCCGCCCTGCCGACGTCCCAGCCGGAATCCGCGCTCTAATGGTTCGCTCTGCAACTTCACCAGTGCCTTCAGCACCATGTTACGTTGCGAGCCCTCCAACACTTTGAGATCCTTTCGCGCCTCACGCGTCAACTCAACTTCATAGCGCTTCATCCCCAGTTTCCCCCTCATCCATGAGTTCGGCTTCGTCGAGGCCGAACTCCGCGATCACCTCAGAAAGGCTGTACCGCACCCCGTCGTCGGACGCCATCCTCACCATCGCCATCGCCATGAGCTGCATGTCCTCACGGACCTCGTCCAACCGGTCCGCTTCCTCCATTGACATCAGCACACCGACAGGCTGATTGTTCCGCACGATCACCCTGTGCCCGTGTGCCGGAAGGTCATTGACGACAGCCGACGGGTTCCGGGAGAACTCGCTCATGCTGATCATGTCCCTGGTGTTGGTTTCCATACCATCCACCTCACTTTCTACGTGCAATTCTACCCAGAATATTACCCAGGTCAACGCTAAAGGTCTCTGCACGCCGACCTCCGCCGAATCGCTGCGACGATCCCCGCCTGGAACGTATGCTCCATTCCATGGCGAAAGAACTCATCACCGCATCCCGCACCATCAACGCCAGCCCCGCACAGGTCTGGGCCGTCGCGTCCGACCTGAAGGGTATGGGCGAGCGCAGCCCCCAGTGCAAGAAGATGCTCGTCCTCGGCGGTGAGCCCGGCACCGGCACCACCACCATCAACCTCAACAAGCGCGGACCGCTGTTCTGGCCGACCTGGTCCAAGGTCACCCAGTGGACCCCCAATGAACTGCTGGAATGGCGCATCCCGCTGAACGGGAGCCGCTGGCGCTACGAACTCGCCGACAACGGCGACGGCACCACCACGGTCACCGAGTCCCGCATCGTGCAGGGGAACACCTCCGCGATCTCCCGCGGGCTGGTGGCTGCGTTCCTCGGCGGCAACGACACCTTCGAGGCCGAGCTGCACAAGGGAATTGAGCAGACCCTGGCGGGTATCGCCGGAGATGCCGAAGCAGCAGGGTAGACTGGCTGCCCATGAGCATCGAAGTCACCATCGAGATCCCCAAGGGTTCCCGCAACAAGTACGAGGTCGACCACGAGACCGGCAAGGTCTACCTCGACCGTTACCTCTTCACCCCGATGGCGTACCCGGCCGATTACGGCTTCATCGACCACACCCTCGGCGAGGACGGCGACCCGCTGGACGCCATGGTGATCCTGCCGGAGTCCGTGTTCCCGGGTGTCATCGTCGAGGCCCGCCCGGTCGGTGTCTTCAAGATGACCGACGAGGCCGGCGGCGACGACAAGCTGCTCTGCGTCGTCGATGACGTCCGTTACGAGAAGTTCCAGGACATCGGCGACATCGCCCAGGACGTCAAGGACGAGATCGAGCACTTCTTCGTCCACTACAAGGACCTGGAGCCGGGCAAGGAAGTCAACGGTTCCGGCTGGGGCGACAGGGCCGAGGCCGAGCGCATCCTGGCCGAGGCCGTGGAGCGCCACAAGTAGTTTCGGCGCTGACACACACCAACCCCGCCGACTCACGGAGTCTGCGGGGTCTTGCGTTCCGGCGCGATGTCCAGCACCGACGAATGGCCCGGGTTAAGGTCGATCACTGAAATCTCTCCCCACTCCCCCAGGACGCGCCATGCACCCCTCACCCCGGTCCCTCATCCGCGCCACGTTCACTGCCGTCTGCGTGCTCACCCTCACCGCCGTCACTGCCGGTGTCTCCGTCGCGCAGGGCAGTAGCTCAGGCAGCACCGGCAGCTCTGCACTGTCCGGCTCGTCCGGCCAGGGCTCGGCGAATGCTCCCGGCTCCGCCGCACTCAACCCGTCCAACCCCTACTCCGAGGACACCACCGACAACCTCGTCACCTTCGGGGACTCCTTCACCGCGAACACGCATTCCGTGGCGAACAACATCGAATCCTCCGCCGAGGACTACCCACAGCAGAGCGGCTGCCACATCGCCCCGGACGCCTGGCCCGGCCTGCTCGCCGAGGACACCGGCATCCCGGTCCAGAACTGGGCCTGCACGAACTCCGGCACGGCCCACATGCTCAACCGGGTCACCCGCGCCATCGACGCCGGGCACGTCAACGACAGTTCCACCGTGGTGCTCTCCTCCGGCATGAACGACAAGCAACGGGAACTCGGCGACGCGGAGATCACCGCGAACTTCCTCGCGGCGGTCGAAAAGATTCAGGACGCAGCCCCCGGCACGGAGATCATCATCCTCGGACGCCTGGCCACCACCGACTCCGACGGCAGGCAGTGCAGCGTGAACCTGATCCCGTACCTGCCCCTCGGCCAGGTGGCCGAAGACACCGCCGCCCGCGAAACTGCCGTCCAGGACATCCAGCGCAACGTCGCCGAGCGCACTGGTGTGGAGTTCATCGACATCCACGAGATGACCCTCGAGAAGAACTCCACCTGCGCACCGGACGCCGATCGTTATGTCTCCGGCAACCGCGACTACACGACCCCCGGGTTCAACATGAACGCCCACCCCTCGATCGCCGGCAGCCAGTTCCTGGCCGCACAGATCGTGGCATTCCTCGGTCGCGACGCCGCCGAGCAGATCCTGGAATTCATCGAGGACGCTGACCTGGAGAACACGCCGGTGATCGGTGACGTCGCCGACGCTCTCACAGACGTCGCCGAGGAGGACGCCGAGGAAGAGGCAGAGTCCTAGCCTTCACCCTCCACGTAGGCGACAGCCTCGATCCCCTTGTCCCGGTAGTTCGACAGGGCCCGGGAGTAGTGCGGGTCAGAGGTCACGATCACCGCGACCCCGCCTTTGCTGCGGATGTAGTCGGAGGTGTTGGCGACATTGTCCAGGGTGCTGCCGGACTTCTCCTCGACGACGATCGGGTTGCTGACCCCGCGCAGGCGCAACCCCTTCTCCATGGCCTTGGCCTCCGAGGGGCAGTCCGGTTGGGTGGTTCCGCCGGTGACCACGACGGGGTTGCCCCGGTGGATCCGGGCGAGTTCAGCGGCACCGTTGAGGCGGTCGTCGAGCACCTTCGGGGTCTTGCAGTCCTCGTTCAGTCGCGCGCCGAGGACAACGATCGGCACCCGACGGTCATTGGCCAGCACGGCGTGGCTGACGACGGGGCGCACCCGTTCGTGATCGGCGATGTCCCAGTTGTCGGAGATCACGTTCTTGGTGTCCGACACGAGCGGCGCGGCAGTCGCCGGGGCGGCACCGGCACCGATGCAGAGGCCTGCCACCGTGGCGGCGACCAGTCCGGTGGCGGTGGCGGAGCGGGAGAATCGACCTGACAGGGCACGACGGGATGAAGGCTTCATGGCGATGGGGACGTCCTTTTCGGAAAATTCGGAGAGGTTGGCGATGTTGACGTTCCCCACCCTGCACCCCTCGAGCAGTCATGTCAGCCGTTTGACGCACTTTTGCAGCCGACTTCCGACATTCCCAGGACGAACATACGACTCCCTTAGAGCTCACGACCGTCCAGACTCAGTTCTTCCTGCATACCCCGGGCCTCCGGCTACTGACCGACCTCCTGCGTACACTGGGGCACCATGAGTGATTTCGAGACCGTCAAGCCCACCGAGGTCCCCCAGGGTGCCCAGCTCATCGACATCCGCGAGCCGGACGAGTTCACCCAGTGGCACGCCGAGGGCGCGACCAACCTGCCCCTCTCCGAACTCCAGAGCCGCTACGGCGAGTTCGACTTCGACAAGGACATCTACCTGATCTGCCTCTCCGGCGGCCGTAGCGCGAAGGCCTGCACCTGGCTGGAGATGAACGGCATCGACGCGATCAACGTCGGCAGCGGCACCATCGGCTGGCGCGACGCCGGCCTGCCGATCATCGGGACCGAAGGCTAACCACCGCGGTTAGCGGGGTTCACCCATAGTTCGTCTTCCCCACCCCTGAGACGATAGAATGTGACTATGGCTGAAACCACCGTGAACCTCCCGCAGGGTCTCCTGAAGTCGCCGTCGTTCCAGCTGGAACGACTTCGACGCCGTACCCGCACCCACGTGGAGGCTGCACTGTCCGCCAAGGACTTCAATCTCCGGGAGTACTGGGTGCTGACCTACCTGGTCGACGGGGACGCCGCCAGCCAGGCCGAGCTCGGCGAGATCATCGGTGTCGACCGCTCCGACATGGTGCGTCTGGTGGACGCCCTGGAGAAGCGCGGGCTGGCCAAGCGGGAGAAGGACGCCAAGGACCGGCGGCGGCAGATCATCTCGGTGACGAAGAAGGGTGCGAAGGCCCAGGCCACACTGACCCCCATCGTTCAACTGGCTGAGGACTCCGCCCTGGACGAGTCGACGTCCAAGCAGCTCAAGCACCTGAAGAAGCTGGCGAAGTCGATCATCGCCGCCGAGGAGGACAGCGAGGTCGATGACATCGACGACCACCGCCGGGACTAGTCGCCGATCTGGTCGCGACCGCGCTTGACGATCTTCGGGTCCGGCTCCCCGACCACGTCGTAGTCCTTGCCGGTGTAGTCGAACTTGCTGAGCACGTAGCGCATGGCGTTGAGCCGTGCGCGCTTCTTGTCATTCGACTTGATGGTGATCCAGGGCGACTCATTGGTGTCGGTGTAGCGGAACTGCTCTTCCTTCGCCCGGGTGTAGTCGTCCCACTTGTCCAGGGACGCCAGGTCCATCGGCGAGAGCTTCCACTGACGCACCGGGTCCACCTGGCGGATGGCGAAACGGGTCCGCTGTTCCTTCTGTGTCACCGAGAACCACAGCTTGGTCAGGCTGATACCGGAGCCCATGATCATGTTCTCCAGCATCGGTACCTCCCGCAGGAACTCCGAGTGCTGGTCATCGGTGCAGAAGCCCATGACCCGCTCCACACCGGAGCGGTTGTACCAGGAGCGGTCGAAGAAGACGATCTCACCGGCACAGGGGAAGTTCTCGATGTAGCGCTGGAAGTACCAGGACGTCGACTCGCGGGGGCTCGGCTTCTCCAGGGCGACGGTGCGCGCACCACGCGGGTTGAGGTGCTCGTTGAACCGCTTGATGGTGCCGCCCTTGCCGGCGGCGTCGCGTCCCTCGAAGAGGATGACGTGCTTCTGACCCGTGTCCTTGGTCCAGTTCTGCCACTTCAGCAGCTCGATCTGCAACGCGCGCTTGGTGGACTCGTACTCGTCGCGGTCGAGCCGCTCGGTGTACGGGTAGTTTTCCCGCCAGGTGTCCACCCGGTGGCCGTCGGGGGTGATGAGTACCGGATCGTCTTCATCCGAGTCATCCACCAGGTAACCCTCGGTGGCCGCCAGATCGACGATGTGGAACTCCTGGTTGTCACCTGTACCCGTACCCATGCTGTCAGCCATACCCCCATCCTAGAGCGAACAGCCCGCCGTCACCCGCAGGCCGCGCACCCCGTTCCCTTTCGTGTACCCCCGAAACGGAAAATCCCGGTGTCCGGCAACGGACGTGCACACGGCGGCAGGCA
>OMJG01001196.1_pt1 | contig 15868 bp, 19 predicted proteins | sample 1646431 | NCBI WGS metagenome assembly OMJG01 (sample SAMN03771674, study PRJEB25209) | food metagenome | isolation source: Cotija cheese | place: Mexico:Jalisco,Michoacan | collected 2011-12-12
TTGACGCAAATGAGCCTATATTATCAGTTACCTTGTCGTTAACCTGTTGCATAGCCTCTGCCGCTAACATTAACTCTCCGGAAATTAAAGCGACAACTACTAAGCCGGCAATTGCGCCCATAGGGTTTAAAGTTGCCAATTGACCGGCAACGGCTACTAGGACACCCATTCCACTGATTGCGATTGACATGTTAGCTAATTTAGGTGCAAAGCTCGCCATATTTTCAGGCACTTTGTTTTCAATTTGTTTCATAGCTTCGGCTGCAAGCATGATGTTAGCGCTGATACCTGCAATCATAGCTAAGCCTTTCACCACGTTGCCAAAGTTATTTTTTGCAATCATACCCGCAATTTTAGCAAAGGCCATCATACCGCCCAAGGCTAAGCCCATACCGGCTAACTTAGGTACTAAAGTGCCTAAGTCAGATGGCACGCTCTGGTCAATCTGCTTCATAGCGTCAGCTAATTCTTGGATGATTTTGACTGATGCCCACACTAACGCTAAATTACCAGCGTTTTTAGCAAAGCTTGAGAAGTTATCAAATAACGTACCGAATGCAGCATTAGGATCAAACTTAGGCACTGCATCGCCAAGTGGGTCTCCGAAAGGATTTTTATTCCCTTTACCTTTTTTCTTATTACCAAATAAGTTGTCAAAAAGATTGGTAGATGCACCCGCAATATCTCCGAAAAATCCAAAGATATTACCAATGCCTTTACCAAGTTTGAATGCTGCGAAAGCGCCAGCTAGGCCAATAACTCCTTTTGTAAGTAGTGAAATTTGACCTGGATCTAAGTTACCAATGAAATCACCAACAGCACCAGCCATTTTAGCTACATTATCGACAATTACACCGGTAGCTTTACCGATTGCTTCATAGTCAATATTCTTAAAGATATTGCTAAAAGCATCGCCAATTTCTGGTAGCGCCTTTTTAAGCGAGTCGATAGCACCAGTATCTGCGAATGCTTTGTAAAACTCTTGGAAATTATCTACAGATTGGCTTACGAACTTAGAGATATCCCCGATAATTGCATCAAAATCAATTGACTTTGCGAAACTATCGAATTTATCCACTACACCGCTGAAATCTAGGTTATCTAAGGCGCTTGAAAGTGCTTCGACACCTCTTATGCCTGTTTCGTTTACAATCTCCCAAACAGGCAGTAATTTGTTAGATAGGCCCTCTCTTAAACCGTCAAACGCTTGCCCAATGGTTTTAAATTCTGTGGCCATCTTGCTAAAGTCAGCATTTGTACCAACTTCTGCAACTGCGGCACCAAAGTCTGCAGATGCGATCGTGCCATCTTGGATTGCTAAAACGAAGTCAGATAGGCTATAGCCCATTTTTTTTGCGACCGCCGCCATACCGGCTGGCGATTGCTCCATCATGAGTTTAAAGTCCATCCACTGTAGCTCTGGCTTAGACATTGCTTGTGTCATTTGTTGCGATAGAGTTTTCATCGCTTGGGCCGGGTCCTCTGCAGATGCTGCAAGTCCTCCCATACCCTTAACAAGCTTCTCAGTATCAGCGACACCAATTGCTGCCATTTGTGAGTAGGTAGATGCCATATCTGATGCAGAGTAGATTGTTTTGGTAGCAAAGTCTTGTAGGCTTGCTTGCACCTTATCGATCTCACCTTGCGACTTGCCGATCATGGCCATGTTGCCTTGGAAAACTGACCAAGCTTTTGTTGAGCTGTCTAACTCAGTTACGATTGAGCTAATACCGTTTTTAACAGCACCTAGAGCTTGTGTAACACCAATAGCGCCAAGTATACTGCGGAACACGCTAGTTGTCTTATTGCCAGCGCCCTGGAATCGGTTGAAAGCATTAGAAATCTCGCTACCAAACTGTTTGAATGCACTAGCTACATTTGACACGGTAGACTTAATCTTGTTAAGCCCGTTGGTCATATTGTTTTTAAAGTTATTAAACTTATTGCCAGCACTATTAAATGCACCACCAAGAGTAGAGCTGATTTTTGAGCCTAAACTTGAAAAAGCACCAGTGATCTTGCTTGATACATTTGACACAGTGCTAGTCACTTTGCTAAAAGCACTACTTGCCTTAGTAGCAATGCTGCTAAAAACAGAACTAATTTTATTACCAATCGGCGCAAAAATGTTACCTAGCTTTGAAAATGCGTTGGTAAAGCTGTTTTTAATTCTAGATGCAAAGTTTTTAACTCGGTTAGTAATACCAGAGAATGTTGATGTTACTTTACTTTTTAAAGAGTTAAATCCGTTGGTAAGGCTAGAAAAAGCCCCTTTGAGATTTAACGACTGCGAAATTCGGTTACCAAAGTTACCAAATAGCGAAACGATACGCTGGATGTTAGACTGCACGACTGTTTGAGCTTGTGATAGCCCTGTTCTTAGGGAGTCATTCATTTTAGTCACAGATTCTCGAGCGGTTTCACTCAATTTTTTAAGTTTTTCTGCCGGTTTTGTAATCTTTTTCTGGAAATCCCCCATCGAATTAGTCGTTTTTTGCAGCGCATCGTCCACTTTATTAAGCACTGTGGTAAACTGATCGCGCAATTTTAGACTTGCTTCTAAACTTGCCATCGCTTACCTCCTAGCTTTTCTTAGCTTGCCTTTTAGCTTTTTTGCTTTCTTTTTCCTCTTTTTCACTTCTAATGTCGATAAAAGCTTTAACTATAGCCCTTTCTCGTGTCGACATTGACGCAAAAAAAGAAGGTAACACATGAGCTTGATGGTACGCATTATACGCATACCAAAACTCAGCATTACCTTCATCCATTAGTTTTTTACTTCTTCAACCAATTCTTCTTCTTTGTCATCGTCGAAACCGTTGATTTCCAAGACTGCAGTAGATAAATCAGCATATTCACCAGATAAAAGCATCGCTTTAAGTGTTTCAGACGCAGATCCTTGAGTCTCGTAAGACTCTTGCAACTGTGCATTATGTAGGTCTGGACTTTTAACGCAGCGAACCAATAACTCATCAGTATATTTATCAGTGTCTAAGTCAGATACTTTCCGACCGCCTTTAGCAATTCGAACGTTGGTGCAAGCTTTTTTAAGATTGCTATTCTCCTTCTCTGTGATGGCCACCACTTCAAAAGGTGAGTTAAATCGCTCTAACTCAACCTTTTTCACATCGTCAGCTGGTTTTACGTTTTCCATTAAAAAATCTGCAATATTAGTCATGTGTAAATTCCTCCGTTTTTCTGCGCTTATTTAGGTGCTGTGAATGTTTCTAGCAAGTCTGCATCGTCGAATGTAAAGTCAACATCTTCATCTAAAATTTCAGATTCAACATCTAATTTTGCGATTAAAATTGAATCTAAAACAACGTTTTTAATCAATGTTGATTGACGTCCGATGCTTGAAGCCGGATCGTCGTTAGTTATTTTTAATGTCATGACTGGTACAGTACCAGTTTTTAAGTATTGAATACCAATTTTTGCAAATTCAGATGTCACTTTATGGATGTTCATTGATCCAGTTCCGTTGGCGCCAGATACTTTCTGTTGATTCATTCGTTTACCTAAAACAGGTACTTCTGTCTTAACTAATTCAATGGTAGCTTCGATGTTTTTCAAGAAAAACATTGGGATATTACGACCGTCAACGGTCATGAAGGCTGTACCCTCACGACCAGAAATCACGTCGCCAGCTTTTAAGAAATCTGCCATTTTTTATTTCCTCCTCTTATAACACTTCTACAGTTACGTAAAGTTTTTCCATTGCGTCTACCGGTTGGATGTTAGCTGTCATTACTACTGCATCTTTTGATGCACCGGCTTCAACAGTCACGTCCTCTGCAGTAAAGTTAGTGATCGCGCCTTGAGCTTGTAAGGTGTCAAAGTAAGCGATACGATCCGCTTTAAATAACTCACGACCGTCAACATCGTTGTTAACTTTTCCAATAAAGTTATCTTCGAAAGTTTCTTTGGCGTTGTTTGCAATGTCGTCTAAGACACGTAAAACGCGGTTTTTGCTAAAGTCTTGAGACTTTTCAGCAGAAAAGCTGATAAATGAGTTGATGTCTTGCTCTACCACTGCTTGACCGCGTTTTTCGGTGAATAAAAATTCGCCTTTGCGTAAAGCCTCGATGATTTCTGAGTTGGTAAAGCGTTTGTCGACGTCCACTGCACCGTCGTAGACTGTGTAAGTCAATGATTCAGCAGTGCCAGCACCAGCGGTTGCACCAGCAACCCAAGCTGTAGCTTGCTCAGCAGTGATAGTTGTGCCATCTTCTAAAATGACCCCGTTTTTGACGTTGATCACACCTTCGTTATCAGCAGAGTATCCAGCAATAGCAATCTGCGCTTTCTTGCCTTCTTCATCGCGCATACGTTTGATAAAAGATGCACCAGCTGCTTTAACTGAGTCATCGGCTACTGGTAATGCGATGGTGTTAAAGTCATATAGTTGCACTGCGTTGAAAAAGTCAGAGTAGTCTTGAGCTGTAGCAGATGTGCTTGTACCGCCAGTTAAAGCAATCGAGAATGCTGTAACTGCACCTTCACCGCCAAAGGTAACTAATTGATTTTCTTTTAATTCCTCTGCATTTTTGACAGTTTGCGTGTCAACCAATCGAGACTCTAAGTAAGTTTTCACGTCAAAAAGCATTTCGTCGTTGACGTTTTGAGTTGCTGTAATGTTGATTGCATCGCCTCGAGTACCGCCAAATTTAGCTGTAGCTGTCACTGTGTCTTGATTAGCAGATGCTTTAGTCCCAGTGCCCACTCGATACACAAGTACGCTAAAGGCACGCTTTAAAGCTTGTGCTAGCAATAGCATTTTTGGATGACCTAAGTCGTACCCGAATTGAGTTAAGTCAGATGTTGGGTTAACTTCGACGATCTCTTTTTCTGGTCCGAAATCTAAAGCAATTGGTAAAGCAACTACACCAGCAGTTGACTCTGATGTGCCAACTGTGCCGTTGCTAGTCACATTGACGTAAGCTCCTGGGCGTTTCTTATTTTGTGTTGTAAATGTTCCACCAGCCATTATTTAATCTCTCCTTTTAATTTGTCCGCTAAGATTTTCTTAGCTTCTTCAATTGTGTAAGTTTCACCGTCAGTCAATAAGGCGTTTAAAAAGTCCTTATCGACTGCGTTAAATTCCTTTGACTTCAACAAATCTGCTTTTGCAAATTTAGGCTTTTGAGTAGCCTTTGTAGCAGTTGTCGCTGTCTTTTTCGGTGTCGATGCTTTTCTAGTAGTCATCAAACAGTCCTCCTTTTGCTGTGATATTTTGCATGGCCACAAAGTCGTCTGTGCCAGGTTTAACGCGATACTGGAGCTTAAACTTAAAGACCAGTGTGTCGTCTTCGATGGCAAACTCACGATCTAAAGCTCTGGCTTTTAAACCATCAATGACCTTAAATTCGTTAAGCAGCTTCCACCGCACCTTTGCGCACTGCTCCTTGACACCGACATTGTCGTTATCTTCATCTGGAAAATAGACGATTGAATAGCGGTGTTCCCAGAGTTCATGACCCATAAATTGATCAGTTGGCTTAGTCCTCACCTCGTGGATATAAAAGCTGTTAGGACTAAAGCCTTGCTCGGTATTTTCGCGAGTAATTGGCTCGTCCGGGAAAATTGTGGCCAACTCTATTGCGATTAAAGTTGTGATATCAGTCAAAACCAAACCCCCTTAAATAGTCCTCATAAAGCGGTCCGACGATCTGCGGTAGCTGCGCCTTAATGTCGTCAAAAGCCAATTCAACAAAAAATTGACCTTCAATCCAGCCAGAATGGTCTGCCTTACGGTGGCCATTATTGACCCAAGAGGCATATTCGGTGTTATTAATCATCTCGACGATATATGTGTCTCCTTCTTTTCTGATATCACCGATTTCCCAATTTCGTCGTAGTGTCCCACCTTGTTTAGTGGTGCCGGGTCCCTCAAAAGCAGCGATAAAACGGCCACCTTTGCCAACGGCAGTAAAAAAGACAGTATTGTCATACTGTCCTACCGGTGTATTAGCTTTTAATTCGCTGATGGCCACGTTTCCTAGGTGGCTCATGACGTCCAAAATAAAATTCTCTTCTTGCAGATTTTTGTTGAATTTTTGAGCAAAATCTAAAAACTCATCAAAGTTAAATTCCGCTGAACCACTCATGCTGTCGCCTCCCGCTGGATGACAATCTCTTGGTGCGTACGATAGCTATCAAAGCCCTCAGACGACCGCTTATATTTGCGCGTTTCACCGTCCGGATTAGTGATTTCTATGCGTGATCCAGCAACAATGTCGATGTCATTGCTACAATAGAGAATTGTCACGTAGGATAGACCAGCCGACACACTATCAGTGGTTGGGTTAAGTTGCTTTTGAGATATACGACAAGGCACATCCTTATGCTCCTCAACCCAATCGTTTTTCGTAAAAGGGCCATCCTTGACAGGCTTGTTGACTGACACAGTCATTCTTGAGTCGTAATGCTTTTCAAACTCTCTGCGAGCAATCTCATAGATGTCCATGCTAAGCCAACTTTCTGTAACGATTCAGCACTTTCTTGTAGCTACCAGCGACCGAGCCGAGCTGATTGATTTGCTTGTAAGCCTCAATTTTGGTCTCTTTTGTGATAGTGAAGTCACCTTCCGTGATTGATTTAACGCCACCTTCTGCGTTTTCAATATCGCCTGTAAAAGACAACTCATTTAAGATATCCAGTGCCATAAAAACAACGGTATTATTAAGCTCATCTTTCCACTCGCTTAAAAGCAAGTGGCAGTAGCTTGATACCTCGAATATCGCACTCTCGATTGCAAGCAAAAAGACATCGTCCCTGTCACTATTTTCAGAGTCGATGCCTTTTATCGTTTTTAATCGTTCCAGGATATCAGCCTTTAATTCGCCCATGTGGCACCTCCAATCTATGCGTTAGCTAACGCTAATAAATCGGCTTTTTTGCCTTTGGGATCATACTCAACGCCACGCTCGTCTAAAACCTCTTTGATTTCATCCAGCGTTGCGCTGTCGTCTAAAATCGGTTGGCCGATAAAACCTTTTTCTTGAAGCTCTAAAATGCGAGACTCTTTAGGCTCTTTTCCTTTTGCTGGGTAGTTGCCATTTGTTCCATAAACAAAATGGTTATCTTTTAGATCCCCAAAAGGCTTTAATACTGGGTAAAATGCCATGTTTATAACCTCCTTGATTATGCGCCTTCAATTCCACCGCTGATGTCGGCTGAAATCTTATGTTTCAAGCAGATAATACCAATTTTTTTGTCGTCGTCAGCAACTTTAGTCCAGTTAGAAGCATTTTTTAAGTCTGCATTTGTCGGTGTTAAAGCTGTCACAGATTGTGAGTTAAATTTGATACCAAAAGGATGAATTACACGAGCACGACGTACGTACAGCATGTTATTACCTTTAGCAGCTTGACGATCTGGTTCATATGTCACTAAGTCACGCGGTGTAGCAGTATTACGACCAAAAGAGCCAGTAGCGTACATATATGTGCTATATACGTTATTTTCATCTGGCAGCAAGCTGTCATCTTCCACCACGCGCATGCCTAAGTAAGTATCAAAAGCATTGCCAGAATCAGATGCACGAATGTAGTTTTTAGTAGTCGTGTTTTGTTTCTCTAGCTCAGTTTTAACTTTTGAGTGCATAGCGATTACTGCCAGCTTCGTGCGTGATGTGCCTAATAATGAACGTGCATCGATCACCATCTCCGGTGAGATTACAGATGCTTTACCAGAGTTTTCAGACTGGTCTGATACGTGTGTTTGGCTCAAGACACCACCGTTTGAGTCAAATAAAGCATCGGTAATTGCTTGTAAAATAGCTTGGTCGCTACGAGTAGTGTAGTTTGAAAAGCTATTTAATAGCGATGTTGCTGGACTATCACCGGCAATAATTGCTGATAAATCGGTGTATGAAGCACCTGTACCACGATAAAGGACTGGTGCAATTTGAGCTGATGCTGTTACCTTCCCAGTCTCAAGCGCCTTATCTTCTTCTAAAGTTTGGTCTTCTAAACTAGCTTCATTCCAGTTCGGCATAGTTACGATCTTACCGCCGTTAATAATCATTTGGTCTAGTGTTGGTGTCGGTACTAAAATCCCCGACTGGATAAAGGCACTATGTTGCTCAGACTGGAAGTTAGTGTACTTCGTATATTGCTCTGGCGTGATAGTGTCGATGATTTTTGTCATTTCATTTGCCATCTTCTATTTCTCTCCTTCTTTAGCTTGTGCTTGCTCTTGGAAAAAGCTTTCTGCCTCTCCCGCCTTGAGCGCTTCATCAAAGTTTTTGTGACTTGCAGCGGAACCTCCATTCGGCTCATAGCCTTCTGTGCGTTTTCCTAAGTCAAATAGGTACGGATCAGACTCTTTTAAAGCGTCGATTTGTTCGGTTAATCCAGTCAACTCGCCATCTTTAAATACAATTTTTTCTTGATCCAGCAAAGCAGTTAAAGCCTTAGCGTTTTTTGCCTTAGAACCAACCAAAGCAGTATCTAGCGCAGCGTTTCGTTGTACTTCCAAGAGTTGGTTTTCCCACTCTGTTTTAGCAGTTTCGTTTTCCTCTTGTAGGTCTTTGATTTGCTGTTTTAGATCCTCGCTTGCAGTTACATCCTTCTGAATTTTCTCCAAGTCCTCGTCGCGCTTAGCAACTTGATCTTGCAAGTTCTTTTCAGATGCCTCCAATTCGCTGATTTTGGTATTCAAAGGGTTAACAGTTTGACCATGCAGAGCCATAACGCTGTTGATTTGCTCATCTGGTAAACCTAATGCTTTTAAGTCGTCTCTTTTCATTAAAAATTCTCCTCTCGATTGCTTTTACGTGTACCGAACACGAACGGATTTTGTAGTTTAACGACATTCCGGTCGAAAAAACTGTATTAAAAAAGCCACTAGTAATTAGCTAATGACTTAAATCATATTTAATATTTTCAAACTTCTTGTAAGCATCAAAATAAATTTCGTTTTTGCCGCCATTAAATGTAACTTCATAATACATACCGTCTGGTAGTGGTGTACTTAGCAAGGCTTTGCTATTTTGAAGCACCTTTGTTGACCAAACTACATACACATCATCTTTGTCTAATTGTTGATTGTTGTCTGTTACATCTAAATGTTTATTAGCATAATCTGCTACTAACTGTTTGCATTTTCCAATAAATTCTTGAGTTCCCACTATTCATTCTCCTTTTAGATACTTGCATTTTTCAGCACTTGGATCACGCTCCTATGCAGCTTTAAACTCTTCGGCCCAATCATTAAATATCACATACTCACCTCGCTTACCTTTACCAGTGACAGGATCACGATACCAACGATGTAGATGTCTAAATCCTTTAATCACTGGCACAGTAGTGCATCTGCAATTCGGATGAGTGTCAACGATAGGTTGTAGCGCATCCTTAGACCCGACAGTAAATATTTGACCATCTAAATTACCGCACTGCTCACAAGTATGAATTTCAAGCGTGGCCATCCACTCATACTGCTTAACGCCAGTCTCTTTATAAGACTTCTGTGCACCTTGTTCAGCAATGTTAGCTGACTCGGTCTGCACCAGCGTGATCATGCGATTTCTTAGATTGTCGTCAATGCCGACCATCATCTGTTTGACTATTTTGTCAGTTCCCCAACCCTTGGCTATTCCTTCGGCTAATGTAGCTGAAAGCTTTTTAGGGATGTCTTTTAGATGGTTTTTCCAGACCCTTTCACTAAAGTTTTTACCTTTCCACGAAGCATATACCGCTTGTTTAAGTGCCTCTTTGCTATAGGTTTCAAAAGACAGCGGTATAGATCCTTGGTCAGATAATTCATAGATGTTTCGTAGATAGGTTTCCTCAAGTTGATTTTCAAGGTGATAACCTAACTCGCCTATTTCATCATTGGCAAACTCTGCAAGTTCAAAATAAATTTGCCTTTCGAGTTGCTGCAGTCGAGTGATTCTAGATCGGTAATATTCGCGGTTCAACTCTTGCGTATAATTGCCGTCTATAGCCTTTCGTCTAAATTCGCTTAAAGACATACTCCATGACTTTTGTTCAGCCTTAGACAAGAGTATTTCGGCAGATTCGCGAGATATTTCATCGTTTACTGCATATTTGTCTATCCATTCATTAATTTCTGACTGGATTTTATTGGCCAGCTTGCTATAACGCTTGTCCATTGACTTGATATAACGACGGTCAAGCTTATCACGGTCAATTTCAATTTGCAGAAATCGGTCTTCCCAATAGTTTAGATCACTAATTTTCTTCGCCATCAGCATTCACTTCCGGATTTCTGTAGTCATTAGCCATGCGATCATCGTCTAGTTGCTCTTTGTCGAGTTTCTTAAGCTCATCTTCCCAGTTTTCAACAAGTGGGTTACTTTTAGCGATGCTCTCTTTGGACGATATAGGTGCTAACTTAGACACTACGTCGGCTCGCTCTAGGTCGTTGTTGACAGCTGTTCTGACCCACGTTTGATTAATTTCAACGTCTGGATCAGCATCAGAGTATCGCAAGATCATTCTCGCGAGCTCTGATAGACCTGGTCTAAACTCTGTTTCCAGCGACGATGCCTTTAATTCAAGCAACGAATACATATATTTAAGCGCCGCACCACTGTTGTTTTGGCCAATGTTTTTCTGTGGGTCAACCCCTTGGCCATTCACAAATATCAATTCTCTGGTCATTTCCAGCAACTTTTCACGTGCTTCGGTTGGGATGTCGATAGATAGTGTATCTACACCACCTTTTCCGTCGCCATCGTCTTCTACTTTTACCGTTTTGAATTTCTGTAAATCTTCCAAAAATTCTGTTTTTTCGGTACCAGAGTAGTTGGTTAAAACAAAGATAATTTCTTGAATGTCGTCCAGATCGTTGACGAAACCGGCATATACTTTATCGTGCACGTCGATAAGACCTTTGACCAAGTCGAGATCTGATAACTCATCTGAGCTGTTTCTGAAAGGTATAAAAGGGATCCTTTCCCACTCATGTGGAATGGTATTAGTAGCCCCAGCTTCCATATTTGTGGCCACGTCATAGATTTTAAAAGAATTGTATTCTGTTAGGTCCTCCACAGTTTGTGATTTCTTTTTGGAAAATGTGGATAACTCTTTATCGTTCCAATACTCATAAATTTCAATCGTATCGCCTTTTTCGTCATAGTCCTCGTAGACACGCAACAAGCCTTCCAGTTTATTCTTAAGTTTTTTTGAATAAATAGGGATAATTTGTTTAGAATCAACGATTTCATATTCAAAAAAGTTTTGATTGTTTTCGTCGATCCATACATGTAGCCAGGCAATGCCAGCGTTTGAAGCATTTACACATAGATCCTTAGCAATTTTAGGATATGCATCACCTAAAATCTTAGTGATCTCGCCATTTAGCTTCTTGTCGCCGACGTCAAAAGTTGGTGGCGTGGCCATCGTGTACGATGCTTTTTGTTGAACCAGCAATCGATGCCAAGGCATAGAAACACGGTTGTCAGCGACTCTCAAGGGATTGTCTGGGTGTTCTTCTTCATGTCTTTGACTTAAAGGGTTCGAAGTGCGTGTAATATCATTTTTGTTTCTATAATAATTTTCTGCCTCTTCAATTTTTTTGATATGTCCAGACAAATTACCTTGCTGTCTTTTGATAATCTTTTTTATAGCATCTATTTCCAAATTGATGTACCTCCTCGCTTGTTGATAATCGTGTAGCAAAAATATCTAATCGCATCCATTGCATGGTCATTTTCCTTAGTAGGCTTATCCTCGCCACGATTGGTGGCTTTCTCATCCCACACGTACGAGCTAAACTCTTTGATGGTGTTCTCGCAAGCCTCGCTAAAGGATATTTTTTCTTCGTTTAGTAAAGTGGCCACGAAGCGAATACCATCGAGCACATCATTTCTAGCGCGTTTGATTTTGAAACCTTTTTTCTTAGCTTGGGCGATGAATGATGCAGCACTTGGATCGACTACGACTCTTTCAATTTTCTCGCCAGCTGTGAACTCTAGTAAATCATCCACGAACTCAACATCCGTCTTTTGTTTTTTCATGTCGCGACCAGAGTAGTAATACTCTTTAACCGCGCACCATTTGCCAGCCCTGTCTTTTTTCCACATTATGTACACAGTCGCATTTTGCGTACCATAGTCAACACTGACATATGTTTTGGTGTCTAAGCCTTGCACAAAGTCTTTAAAAGTGTGCTTTGCCTGGTCAAACATGTCGTAGACGATACCCTCGGCCACAGTCCAAAGCCCTTGGATATACCGCTTGTAGAAAACGCCAGAGTACATAGATCTATACCGTGCTTTAACACGCTCAGATAGACTTAAATTGTCCTCCATTGTGAAGTGTAGATAGACTAGATTTTTATCCTTTTGGCTATCAATCCATTTGGTTTTAAACCAGTGATAGGGGCCATCTGGGTTGCAGTTAAACCAAAACTTTGAACCGTCGATGGAACACCGCCCAGTTGCTTGGTTGACAAAGGACTCTGGCATTAAGGCGACCTCATCAAAAAACATGCCACCGAGTGTGATACCTTGAATTAAATCTTGTGAACTCTCATCTTTACCACCGAATATGTAGAAATAGTTGATGCTATCACCTTTTGACACTTCCAGGTAATTATCTGCGCGTCGGTCTTTAACTCTGTAGCCACGACTGGCCAACATACGCACCAGGTCTTTAAGCACATTACGTCTAAAAGATCCAATGGTTTTACCAGCCATACCCAAGTTAGTTTCGTTAAAAGTGTCCATCGCCCACATTACATAAGAAAGTGACATCGATACAGTCTTACCAGACCGGATAGCACCATCTGCGATGATGCCGTCTTTGTCTTTTACTGATGCGCCTTCAGTCCACCATGTCAGTATTTGCTTTTGTTTAGGGCTAAAAGGCTGAAACTTAAATATCGCCTTCCTTATTCGTCGTCTGATTCCGGCCACATTTCCGCCCCCTCTGCTTTCAAGGCTTCCATGAAACCATCGTCGCCAACTTCATCGTCTACAACCAATTCCGCTTGTAAGCGATTGATGTTAAGCTTGCTCTCGTCAATCTTAAGCTGCATTGACTCTAGTTCTAGACGTCGCTTGTCCTCGTCATCAGCAATGCTAATGAACTGCCTTACGAGACTTTGAAGTGTACCGATTGCACGAGATTGTGAGCTTAAGAAACGATCTTGCTTGTCTCTAGCATGCTCCCACTCTCGCTTTTCTTTAACCTTTATAGGTTGGCCAGTTTCTTCGTCTCTCAACGTAGGGTCGACTTGCACCTCTGTGATGTATGATTGTGTGTCATTGTAGTCAACTACATACATGATTTTTTGCGCTCGTATGATGGCCGTGTACTGGATCAAAATATTTTGCCACAAGATATCAACGGGTTGCATATTGTTGACCTCTGTCATAATCTCTAACACATCGTTTGGCATCCACTTAGCAAATAATCCATGACTAATGGCGTTGGTGTTGCCTTTAGATGCGCCACCGCCTTTGTTGCCTTTGGCTCGTTGGTTGCCTTTTGCAGATGAGTAACGTTCTCTGGAGCGTTCCACTTCATCATCGGGAGCGTTCCCTTGCACACGTTCTTCCCATTTATCGACTGATTTCCATTTCCTGACAGTCGATGCTGCGACTCCTAATTCTTTTGCGATATCGACTAATTTCTTTTTAAACTTTGATTCTATCCATAGGTCGAACGCTTGTTCCCTCTTTGTCTTGCTACTTTTTGGCACATCTTTTCACCACCTCGCAATCGTATCTTGCATCTATTGTTATTAGTGTTTGTTTTGCAGTTGTATTTTTTACGTAAAAAAAGCACCTTGCAAAAGGTGCTAAGTCGAACAAGCTGTAATTACTCTATCAGCATTGTGCAGTTTTCAATAATCAAAAAAAGCGGTAAAAGCCATGCTTGCATGACCTCTACCTCGAACCCAACGCTACTAAGCAAATCAGGCCAGCAAATGAGCTGTTTCCTTTTTTTAATAAGCAAGGTTAGTCAGTGATGATTAAATGTAATATGTATTTGAGCTGACTGTGCCTTGCTATAACTAACAAGGGAATCGAACCCTTACAAAGCGTGCTGTCTTTGTGATACCAATCATAGCTACTGTTATATATAGTCGGGAGATGCCCAACTTTTGTCTTGCACCATTTCCGTGACTCAAGGGCTTAACTCGTTTATCTCACGAAAGGTAATCCAAAAAGGAGGCGAGATAAGTTTACCGACTTATCTCAATTAGCATAATACACGATTAACCAATCACCATTCTGTCAACTTTCAATCAATAATCACTCATTTTCAAAAATTAGCAAACTACCACTTTGAAAAGCCTCCGCAAATTCTATCTTGGCTTTACCAATTTCACGATAGTAAGTTACTTCACTAATCTGTTCTGCACTAAATAATTCGTAGTCATAAAATCTTGTTGAATTGATGTACTTATCGTATATGCTTTTTCTAGAGTAAACATCCAAGGTATTAATTACAGCATTGATACCTCGATATAAGCTAACTACATCTAATTTCTTAATAGTCCCACTCTCAATTGCACTTGAATTCATACCGGTGAACCTTTTCGGATCTAGGCTATATATTGCTGTGACCTTCTGCTCGATTGGCATGCCTGACAGACGTCCAATCTTATGATAGTTCTTTAGTAAACTATCCATCTTTTATTTTTTTGCTTTTTCATTGATCTTTGAAAACAGCAAACTAGGCACCTATTTCTATAATTATTTTGATATAATTTATTTGTTAATATAGAAAGGAATGATTTTATTGAAAACTACAGTTTCTGTTAAATATAGAGATAGGACCAGTCCTGCAAATATTGATACCCCAAATGAATGTCCTCATTGTGGCGAGATCATGACTCCATATGTTTATTATGGTTTTTCAGAATTTGAGTGTTTAGATAACGACCGTGAAATTGGAGTATTAGCTCAATGCACATTTTCGAATTGTAAGAATTTTTTTGCCTTAAGTTTTGTCTATATAAGAGTAGCAACTGATGGCTATACCAGTGGTAAATTTATACTTAAAAAATACTCATACTCCCCACCTCTTTCAGTATCTTTACCAGAAAATATAGAATTTGTTTCAGAAAAATTTGCTGAAATTTATAAACAATCCTTAGAAGCTGAGTTAAATGGGTTAGATCAAATAGCTGGCGTTGGGTATAGAAAATCTACTGAATTTTTAATTAAAGATTATGCAATTAGAAATAACCCTGATGATAAAGATAAAATTGAGAAAATGTTTTTAGGAAAAGTTATTGACCATTATTTAAAAGATTTTGAAAAACTCCAAAATCTTGCAAAAGCATCAACCTGGATCGGTAACGATGAAACACATTATGTACGTAGACATGAGGACAGAGACATAAAAGATATGAAAAATTTTATTCTTTCCGCGGCACATTTTATAGCCGCAGATTACGATGCTGACGTTGCTCTCGAGTTCATTTCGGAACAATAGCTCCAATATATTCAAGTAACTTTCGATTAGTATCGAGAGCTTTATTGATAGTTTACTGATTAGTTTCGATAATAAGTTCGAGAAAGTTAATTCATTGTTTCAAATATTCATTTTCTCTTTGTAAATTTCCCAGTATATTTTCTACTAACTAGATTGAATGAATTAGAAAAATTTATTGCTAAATACGATGAGAAGTTTTATTTTCATTTTGATGAAGAAATGCCTGATGAACATTCTGGAATATTTATAGGTAGAGATATTTACATAAATAAGCATAAACCACTAACAACGCAACTGTCTACTGTTGCTGAAGAAGTCGGTCATTACTTCACTTCTTCTCATAAGAATATAACTAATTACAATAAACATGCAAAAGATGAGGCGATAGCACGAAGATGGTCTTATGGGCAATTGATACCTGTGGACCATATAGCTAGATACCAAGA